>ERZ888423.269-NODE-269-length-55424-cov-12.330943_pt1 | contig 55424 bp, 52 predicted proteins | sample MGYA00520523_ERZ888423 | MGnify/ENA primary metagenome ERZ888423 (study PRJEB32303, sample SAMEA104408611) | aquatic metagenome | biome: Brackish water; feature: Pelagic; material: water | place: Baltic Sea | collected 2014-06-08T10:24:00 | depth 30,27 m ... | reverse complement strand
GCGTCGGCAGGCAAGGGCGGCGGCGCGGTCAGATCGCCCGACCCGCCCGGCGCCGGCACGTAAGCCGGGGCGGGCACGTTCGGCAATCGCTCCAGCGGCCGCACGATCGGCGCGAGCGCCGGCGCCGGTCCAGGCGCTGGCCGAGGGGCCGCCTCAGGCGCCGGGGCGGCTTCCTCAAGGCGCCATTGCGGCAAACCCTGACGCAACAGATGCTCGATGTCGTAGCCTTTCGGCGACGCGGCGGCCGGTTGCGGCGCGGCGAAAAGCCCGCCGACGACGGCGAGCGCCAGGGCTGGTCCAAGCAAACGCATGGGGCCGGGATCCTCCATCGAGCGCGGCGCGTTCGTGTGAAAGCGCTGTCCGTGCTCTACTTTACGGTTCGCGATCAACTTATCAACGCTTTGCCGCGTCGCCGGAGTGCGGCGGGCGTCAGCGCGCGCCCGCAATCGCGGCCGGCACGGCTTCCGCCAGCACTTCGACGATCCGGTCGATTTCCGCGTCGGCGGCGATATAGGGCGGCGCCAGCACGATGTGATCGCCGCGCACGCCGTCGATCGTGCCCGGCATCGGATAGACGATGACGCCCCGCGCCCTGGTTTCCGCCTGAACCCGCTGGTTGAGCTTCAGCGCCGGATCGAAGGGCTGCTTGCTGTCCCGGTCAGCTACCAGTTCGAGGCCGAGCAGCAGCCCGCGCCCGCGAATATCCCCGACATGGGCATGCTGGCCGAGCGCCGCTTCGAGCCCGGCCATCAGCCGGTCGCCCTGACGCCGGACCGCCGCCAGCAGATCGTCCTCCCGGATCGCATCCTGCACCGCGAGCGCGGCGGCGCAGGCGAGCGGATGGCCGAGATATGTATGGCCATGCATGAACCCGCCGGAGCCGTCCCGGATCGCATCGACGATCCGCCCCGACGCCAGCATCGCGCCGATCGGCTGATAGCCGCCGCCCAGGCCCTTCGCGACCGTGACGATGTCCGGCTCGACGCCCTCCGCCTCGAGCGCGAACATCACGCCCGTCCGCCCCATGCCGCACATGATCTCATCGGCGATGAAGAGCACGCCATGGGCGTCGCAGATTTCCCGGATGCGCTTGAAATAGCCCGGCGCCGCGGCGACGGACCCAAGCGTCGCGCCGACCACCGGCTCGGCGATGAACGCTGCGACGGTTTCGGGGCCGAGACGCAGGATCTCGGCCTCCAGTTCGTTCGCGGCGCGCAGCCCATACGCTTCCAGGCTCTCGCCGGGCAATTGCTCCCGGTAGGCGTAACAGGGCGCGATATGGCTGGCCTGCATCAGGAGCGGCCCATAGGGCGCCCGCCGCATCGCATTGCCGCCGACCGCGAGCGCGCCCAGGGTGTTGCCGTGATAGCTTTGCCGCCGCGCGATGAAGCGGCAGCGCGCCGGTTCGCCGATTTCGAGGAAATACTGGCGCGCCAGCTTCAGGGCCGACTCGACGGCCTCCGAGCCGCTGGAGACGAAGAACGCATGGCTCAGGCCCGGCGGCGCGGTCGCCAGCAAGGCGTCCGCCAGGGCTTCCTGCGGTCCATGGGTGAACGAGCCGGTGTGGAGATATTGCAGCTTGTCCACCGCCGCATGCAGCGCCGCCAGGACGCGCGGATGGCCGTGGCCAAGGCAGGAGACGGCGGCGCCGCCCGCCGCGTCGATATAGCGCTTGCCGTCCGCATCGGTGATGTAGACGCCGGATGCGGCCACCGCCGTCGGCGGCGGCGGGGCTTTCAGATTGCGATGCAGCACCTTGCTCATGGGGTCGGACCTCCCAAACTGTCGCTGCTGATGATAGACCAAATGCTCGACATGCTGTCAGGAGTTTCCGCCATGGTCGATCTGCCGCTGGATCGGGCCGCCACGTTCGGCCTGCACGCCCGCATTCCGGACCCCGACGCGGCCCGGACCCTGGTCCAGTTGGCCGAGACGACCGGCATGACGACGCTGGCCGTCGGCGACCATCTGGCCTTCGCCCTGCCGATCGACGACAGCTTGCTCGGCCTGGCGATGGCGGCGACGCTTTCGAAGACGCTGACGATCGCGACCTCGGTCTACCTGCTCGCGCTGCGCCATCCGGGCCTGGTCGCCAAACAGACGATCACCCTGGCGCGCATGGCGCCCGGACGGTTCATATTCGGCGTCGGCGTCGGCGGCGAGTTTCCCGGCGAGTTCGCCTTCGCCGGCGTGCCCCATGGCGAGCGCGGCGCCCGCCTGAACGAAGGCATCCAGGTCCTGCGCAAGCTCTGGACCGGCGCGCCCGTCGCCCACACGGGCAAGTTCTACCCGTTTCCCGAAACCCAGCTTCGGCCCACGCCCGAGCCCTTGGGCGGGCCGCCGATCTGGGTCGGCGGACGCTCCGCCGCCGCGTTCCGGCGCGCCGGACATCTGGCCGACGGCTGGATTTCCTATGTCGTGACCCCGGAGCAATATCGCGACGGCCTGGAAGCCATCGCCCGGGAATATGCCGCGAGCGGCCGCGACCTGAAAACCTATGGCGCGAGCCACCTGTTGTTCGTGCGCCTGGGCGACAGCTATGAGGCGGCGTTCGACCGGGCCAACGCGCTGCTGTCGGAGCGCTACGCCATGGATTTCAGCCGGGCGACCAAGCGCTATGCGGCGCTCGGCCGGCCCGAGGACGTGGCGGCGACGCTCGCGGCGTTCCACAAGGCCGGGGTCCGCCATTTCGAGTTCGATTTCCTTGGCTCCGCCGAAGAGCGTATCGAACAAACCCGGCGGTTCGCCGCCGAAGTCCGCCCCTTGCTCGATTTCGAATGGACCCAGCCATGATCTATGTCCTGCCCAGCATCCTGCCGCCGACGCTGATCCAGAAACTCCAAGGCGCGTTCGAGACGGCGGATTTCGTCAGCGGATTGCAAACCGCCGGGCCGACGAACAACAAGCGCAAGCTGAACGAGGAAATCAACGCGACCAGCCCCGTCCGGCAGGCGCTGGCGGAGGAGACCCGGCTCGCCCTCCTCGCCAACAACGATTTCAACCTCATCACCCAGGCGAAGCATGTCGGGAGCATCCTGCTCAGCCGCTACCGGCAGGGGATGTTCTACGGCGATCATGTCGACAACACGGTCATGGGCGCCAAGTCGGCGAAACCCTGGCGGTCCGACCTGTCGTTCACGATCTTCCTGTCCGACCCTGCAAGCTACGAAGGCGGCGAGCTTGTGCTCAACACCGACATGCGGCCCGAGGAGATCAAGCTGCCGGCGGGGCATATGGTGATCTATTCGACGATCGTGCTGCACCGGGTCAACCCGGTCAGGAGCGGCGAACGGCGGGCGGCGGTCGGCTGGGCGCAAAGCATGGTGCGCGACCCCAACCAGCGCCAGATCCTGCTCGATGTCGCCCAGGGCCTCGGGTTCCTGCAGAACAATCTGAAGCAGGGCACCGAACATCCCGAGACCATCCGGCTGCAGAAAGTGTATGCGAACCTCTCCCGGATGTGGTCGGACCTCTGAGATGAGCGCGGCCTACGTCCCGCCCTTTCCGGCGCGGCCGGCCAAGGCGCTCAATCCCCTGTCGGCGCTGGTCAAGGCGCGGCGCAATCTCCTGTCGATCTGGCATGAAGGCGCGTTCGAGCGCTTCATCATGCCGGCCGTGCTGCCCGGCCGCAAAATCCTGGTCGTGAACGGCGTCGACGCCATCAAGCGCGTCTTCCTCGACAACCACGACACTTACAACGCCAAGAGCCCGCAGATGCGGAAGGCGTTGACGCCGCTCCTGGGGGACGGGCTGTTCGTCAGCGACGGCGATGTCTGGCGGCGGCGGCGGGCGATGGTCGCGCCCGCCATCGAGTCCGCCCAGTTGCCGAACTACGCGCCGCTGATGGTCGCCTGCGCCGAACAGACCGCGGCGCGCTGGGAGCAGGCGCCGGCAGGATCGACCCTCGATCTCCTGGAAGAAATGGCGATCCTGACCGCCAGGATCATCGGCCGCACGGTCTTCGGCGACGGCATCACGGACGCCGAAGCCGCACGGGTGGTCCGCGGCTTCTCCGCCTATCAGGCGGTCATCGAGCAGATGGATATCCTCAGCATGCTCGGCGGCCCCTCCTGGCTGTCGTCGGGCCGGCCGAACCGCAAGGCGGTCGCCGCCGCGAGCGAGGTTCAGGGCATGGTCGACCTGATCCTGAAGCGCGCCGGGGCGGACGCCCGGAACATGCGCCTCGCGGCCAGCCTGCTCGCCGCCGCCGAGGGCGTCGAGGACGACCCCGCTGCCGCGATCCGCAATGAGGCGATCGTCCTGTTCATGGCCGGCCATGAAACGACGGCCAACGCGCTCGCCTGGACCTGGAGCCTGATCGCCCACGCGCCCGACGTCGAAGCCAGGCTGCATGCGGAACTGGCGGCCGTGCTCGGCGGCCGCAGCCCGACCCTGGCCGACTTCACGGCCCTGCCCTACACGCGCGCGATCTTCGAGGAGGCGCTCAGGCTTTATCCGCCGGTGCCCTTGCTCTCCCGGGAGGCCCTGGCGCCCGACGTGCTGCGCGGGCACACGGTTTCGCCCGGCGACATCATCGTCGTGGCGCCCTGGCTGGTGCATCGTCACAAGGCCTATTGGCGGGAGCCGGACGCCTTCCGCCCGGAACGGTTTCTCGCCGGGTCCGAGGAAAAGCCGCCGAAGTTCGCCTATATCCCCTTTTCCGGCGGCGCCCGCATCTGCCTTGGCGCCCGTTTCGGGCTGGTTGAAGCCGTTTTGACGATCGCGACCCTGGCCCAGCGCTTCCGCCTGATCGCGCCGCCGGGACACAGCCCCGAGATCGACTGCCGGCTGACGCTCCGCCCCAAGGGCGGCATGCATCTCCGCCTGGAGCGTCGGCCATGAGCCGCCGGGAAGTCCCTGCCGCGCCGCGCCTGCCCTGGAAGAAGCGGCTGGCGGCGGCGGCCGATCTGGCGATCTATCGGACGCTCCGCCATGCGCCGATCCCGGTCGCTTCGGCGGTCGGGGCCGTGCTTGGCGCGATCTCCGGCGCCTTCTTCCAGAAAGTCGGCAGCGCGCGGGCGATGGCCGCCCTCCGCCACATCCGCCCCGAGGCGACGGAGGCCGAACGCCGCCGCATGCTTGCCGCGCACTGGCGACATATGGGCCGGGTCATGACGGAGTATTCCTGCCTCCGCCGCCTGCTGCTCGCCGGCCGGATCGAGATATCCGGCCTGGACGCCTTGCCGCCGGCCGGCTCGCCGGTCGTCGTCGCCGCCTCGCACACCGGAAGCTGGGAGACGATTTCCATCGCCATCAGCGCGCCGGGCCACAGCGTCGCAGGCTTCTATGAGCCGATCGGCAACAAGACCCGCCTCGACATAGCCTTGGGCGAACGTCGATCGCTTGGCTGGATCGGCCTGGCGGCCGACGATAGGCCCGTGCGCCCCGCGATCCGGCACATGGATGCCGGCGGCGCCTTCTGCGCTTATGTGGACGAGTATGTCGACCGGGTCGTCCGGGCGCCCAGGCTCGGTCGGGACATGCCGCTCAACGGCAATATCCGGATCGCCGTCCGTCTGGCGGAGCGCACGGGCTGCCCCCTGGTCTTCGGCTCGTGCGAGCGAATTGGCGGCGCCCGCTTCCGGGTGACCTTCACCGCCGTCCCCCTGACGCCGGGAGACGCCGATGCGACCGTCGACGCCGTCGAAGCGCTGCTCGACGCCGCCGTTCGCCGCCGCCCGGAACAATGGCTGCAGATCACCGCCCTCAGGCTGCCGCCCGCCTGAACCGCAATTCAATTCGCTGGCGAGGCTGCGTCGCGCTGCCTGTCAGCCGCGCGCGTAGCGCCCGGTCAGCACACGCAAACGGTCCCGGAAATGCGGCCGGACCCGGGCGCTCCAGGGCGTGTCGACGGCCTTCGCCCAGGCGTCGGACCGGGTCACCTCCGGCGTCGCCAGATGATAGATCGCCACATATTTATGCGTGCCCTCGATGCGCGGATCGGAGAGATAGCGCCGGGCCGCCAGGCAGCCGGGCACGCCAGCGAGCGCGGGAATATGCTCCTCGTCGTACCAGGCGTTGAAGTCGGCCTCGCCCTCGGGCGTGACGTTCATGGCGTTCAGCAGCAGGCCGCCCGCGCCCGCCGGCGCTTCGGCCTCGCCGGGCAGGGTTTGCGCGCCTTCGAAGCGCAGCACCCGGTCGCACATCGCCGTCACGCGCTTCGACCAGACGCTCAGGTTCTCCCCCGCGATCGCCTTGTAATCGGCCCCGCGCAGGACATCGACGGACTCCAGGTCGTAGGTCGCTACCGAGACAAACGGATCGTCGACGCCGATCCAGCGCTCGCAGGCGCCGAAGCCCGGCACGGCTTCGCGTTCCGGCACATGCTCCAGGTCGTACCAATCGTGAAATTCATCGGCATGGGCGTTCTTGAAATTGAACGCCGCGATCAACAGCCCGCGCGCCATGGCATCCCCCAACCCTGATTTCTTGTCCGGCAGAGCTTAGCCGCATTTCGGCGCTTTCGGCAAAAGGCGGTCAGGTCAAGCTAGCGACGCCTTTTTCGGTTCGACGATGACCTTCGCCGCCAGGAATTCATCGTCCGGCAGGACGCGGAGCGGCAGCAGGTCGCTGTCGGTCGTGATGATCGGCGAGAGGTCGACGCGGATGCCAGCGCCGGCGAAATTGCCCGCGACCGCGAAGGTTTGCAGCTGGGCGCTCCGGCCGTCGACCGTCGGCAGGCGACAGAGTTCCTGATAGATCGTGTCGCGGTCGTCGAACTGGCCGGCGGTTTCCGCGACCAGGCCGTCGCGCCGATGATACAAGGCGACATTCGCGCCGCAGCGCCCGACGATGGGCTTCGCCGCATAGCCGCGCCGCTTCAGGTCGTCCGTCAACTCGAAGCTGGTGTTCAGCAGGAAGCGGCTGCTTGGAAACATCTGTTTGACGACCGGCATGATCGCCTTGTTGCTCGTCACCAGCGTCCAGAGCGGCTCGAACACCATGACCCCTTCCCGCAGCAGCACGTCGACGATGCGCGGCGGCTGGGTCTTGCGGTCGATGGTCTTGTGCAGCCGGAGGTTCTCTTCGTCCTCGTCGAGATCGTGGCGGATCTGATCGAGCGCCGTCTCCCAGGCCCAGGTCTTCCAGACCCAGGCGATCGGCAGCCCTTCCGCATCGTGAACCAGGCCGTCATCGCCCCAGCGGAGGTCGCCGACGCCTTTCAGGATCTTGCAGGCGACGCCGGCCTGCTCAAGCGCGTTGTGCATGTAGCGGGCGTGATAATCCTCCTCCAGGTCATGGTCCTGCATGATGTGCAGCACGCCGTCGACGGCGCTCGCGCGCCAGGCCTCGACCAGCGCCGCGGTCAGGCCCGCGCCCGGATCGCGGCCGGCCGTGCAGCCAAAGGCTTCGGCCCAGCGCCCCAGAAGGAAACCGGATTCCATGTAGCAGGAGGCCGAGTCGGCGTTGTACTCATAGGCCTTCGGGCCTTCGGGCCTTCCGACTTCAGCGCGAAGTCGAAGCGGCCGGTGATCATCTCATTCCGGCGATTGGCCCAGGACTGTCGGATGCGCGGCCAGAGCGCCGGCGGCAGCTTGAAGCGCGCCAGCAGCCCATCGTCCTCCAGCACGGCATTGGTCGCATGCAGGAACATCCGGTGCAGTTCGTTCGTCGCCCGCTGCGCTTCCCGGAGCGCGGTTTCGCTGATGCAGTAATAAGCCGCCATGTCGGCCGGGTCGCGGGACAGATTCTGCCCGCCCATCAGCGCGATGAAGCTCGCCTGCATCGGGTCGCTCGGATCGAGCCAATCCGCCGTCCGGCGGTCGGTCGCCGCCGGAAGCGTGCGGCGGATGATCTCGAACAGGGCCGGATCGTCCGCAAGCTCGGTCTCGGCATGGGCTGCGTCGTCGGTCTGGATCACCCAGCCGAGGATGCTGGCGTCGCTGAAGGTGCAATCGACCCAATAGCCGCCATCGGCCATGCGCCGCATCGGCAGCTCCCGCGACCAGCGATGGCCTTCGGGCCAGATCGCATCGTCGACGTTCTGCTCGATCACGCGGACGAAATCCGCGCCGATCTCGGTCGCGACGGCGACATGCCCGGTCACCTCGAACTCGCCGCCCTCGTTCCAGATCATCAGGCAGCCCGGGACCGGCGGCCGCTGGGCGCCGTTCCGGAAGGAATGGAGCGGCAAGGTCGAGTTGTCGGCGACGACACGGACCTGACGCAGCCGGAAAATATCGTAAGCCATGGCGATATCGTCGAAGATGTAGCCATGGGTCAGGTACATCCACCGGCGCGCAAGCTCGACGCACTGCCATTTGTGGCCCATGTAAACGCCGTCGAGCATGCTGCGATAGGACTGGCGGGTCGGCAATTCGGCCCGGTCGGCGCTATCGTAGTCCGAGGAATAGACCGGCACGCCGCCGGGCCCCATCCCCAACACCGCGCCAAACCTTGCATGCACGCCAGGATGCTTGTGAACCATTGCCGCCGCCGCCCGCCCGCTGAAATTCCTGCCGCCATATAGGCGCTATCGGGCCTTCTGTCAGCGGCGCATCCAGCGGGCGCGGCGCATGGCCGAACGCCTCCTCCAACTTGCCGGCGTCAGGCGCGCCGGAAGCCTTCGTAGCCGTTGGCCGCGACCGCGTCGCACTTCGCCTTGTAGCGGGTCACGCCGCCGACATAGGGCATGAAGATGCGCGGCTTGCCTGGAATATTCGCGCCCACATACCAGGAGTTCGCCAGCGGATAGAGCGTCGCGTCCGCGACCGCGTTGTTGTGCGCGACCCAGTTCTGCTCGGCCGCCGGCTCCGGCTCGATCCGGCGCTTGCCTTCGTCGCGCTGGGCGACGAGGCAGTCGGCGATCCAGTTCACATGCTGCTCGCAGGAGAGGATCATCTGGCTTTTGACGCCGGGGCTTTGCGGGCCGGTGATCATGAACAGGTTCGGGAAGTCCGCCATCATGATGCCGAGATAGGTCTGCGGGCCATCCGCCCATTTCCGCTTGATGTCGGCGCCGGCGTCGGTGCGGATATCGATTTCCTTCATCGCGCCGGTCATGGCGTCGAACCCGGTCGCGAAGACGATGGCGTCGAGCGCGTAATGCTGGCCGTCCGCCGTCCGGATGCCGGTCTCCGTGATCGCCTCGATCGGCGCCGAGCGGATGTCGACCAGATGCACATTGTTCCGGTTGTAGGTCTCGTAATAGTTCGTATCGAGGATCAGGCGCTTCGTGCCGATCGGATGATCGTTCGGGCACAGCAGTTCGGCCGTCGCCGGGTCCTTCACAATGGCGCGGATCTTGTTGCGCACGAACTCGGACGCCGTGTCGTTGGCCGCCTTGTTGGTCAGAAGATCGTTGAAGGCATAGAGGAAGCTGATGCTGCCGCCCTGGGCCCATTTCTCCTCATAGGTCCGGTTCCGCTCCGCCTCAGAAACCTCGAGCGCGGAATGGGTCGGCGGCGGATATCCGGCGATGCCGAAGGGCGTGTCGTAGGCGGCGATCCGTCGTTCCTCGTAGGTCGCCTTGTGCGGCCGTTCGCGGGCGTCGGTCATCGGTTCGTTGCGGGCGGGCAAGCTGAAATTCGCGGTCCGCTGGAAGACGTAAAGCTCGTCCGCCTGTTCCGCGATATGGGGGATCGACTGGACCCCGGAGGAGCCGGTGCCGATCACGCCGACGCGCTTGCCGGCGAAATCCACGCCCTCATGGGGCCAGAGGCCGGTGTGATGCCAGTCGCCCTTGAAGCTGTCGATGCCGGGAATGTCCGGATTCCGGGGCGTCGAGAGGTTGCCTGTCGCCATGATGCAATAGGGCGCGACGACGGTTTCGCCCTTGTCGGTCCGGATCGTCCAAAGCGCGGCGTCGCTGTCATACAGGGCCGACGCGATCCGGGTTTCAAAGACGATGTCCCGGCGCAGGTCGAACCGGTCCGCCACATGGTTGACGTAGTCCAGGATCGCGGGCTGGCCCCCATAGCGTTCCGGCCAGCGCCAGTCCTGCTGGAGATCGTTATCGAAAGCGAACGAATATTCCAGGCTTTCCACGTCGCAGCGGCAACCGGGATAGCGGTTCCAGTACCAGGTGCCGCCGACGCCGTCGCCGGCCTCATAGGCGCGCACCTTGAAGCCGAGGCCGCGCAGCTTGTGAATCGCATAGAGTCCGGCGACGCCCGCGCCGACAATGATGACATCCAGATCGGTCGACATGCGTGTTTTTCCCTTCATCCCCGAAGCGCCTTGAAGCGCGCGTCCAATGTCTCGTCCATGCCGGCGATCAGGTCGGCCATGATGGCGGCGGCGGGGCGGACAGCCTTGATCATGCCAATGCCCTGTCCCGCGAAGCCAGGATTAATCTCCTGCGAGCGTCCCGCAAGGTTGGCGGCGGTCAGCGCCGGGCGCGCGACCTGGGTCTGGAACGGCATCGGCAATGGCTCATGCTCGCTCTCCTCCCAGAACTTCGTCCATTTCGACTGGATCATCCGTGCTGGCTTCCCGGTGACGGCGCGGGAAACCGTGGTGCCTTCCTCGGTCGCATCGACGATCGCCTGCTTCTGGCCGTCGAAGAGGCCTGCTTCCTCCGACGCCAGGAACGCGGAGCCCACCCAGACGCCGGACGCGCCCAACATCAGGGCGGCCGCGATGCCGCGCCCGTCGACAATGCCCCCGGCCCCCAGCACCGGCACCCGGTCGCCGACCGCATCGACCACCTGGGGGATTAACGCCATCGTGCCGATGGGCGAATTATGCCCGCCGCCATCATGGCCCTGGGCGACGATGGCGTCGATGCCGTCGGGCACGACCTGCCTGGCGTGGCGGACCGTGCCGACGACCGCCAGCACCTTGGCGCCGTTGGCGTGCAGCCGCTCAATCCAGGGGCCGGGACTGCCGAGGCCGGAGGCATAGACCGGCACGCGCTCCTCAATGATCACGTCCATCTGCGCTTCGAAGAAGTCCTTGGAGAACATCGGCGGGCCGTCCGGCTCCGGCCAGATCTGGTCGTCGGTCGCGGGCTGAATGCCTTCGTCGGCAAGGAAGCCAGCCGCCATCGCCCGGTATTGCGGCACCAGGTCCTGGGGCAGCGGGCCGTTGCTCAAGGGCTTCAGGTTCGCGCCCCGGCGGACGGAGGCCGGCAGCAGCGTATCGATGCCGAACGGCTTGTCGGTGAGCGCGCGGCAGCGGGCGATCCAATCCCTGAGCCCGCGCGGCCCTAGCCCCGCCGCGCCCATGATGCCAAGCCCGCCAGCGTTCGATACGGCGGCCGCCAGCTCCGGCGTGCTGGCCGTGCCCATGCCGGCGAGCAGGATCGGATGCTCGATCCCAAAGAGTTCGCAGATCGCGGTGCGCGTCATGACGGCGTCTCTCCACAGTTTTTATGTTTCGGGTAGACTGCCGCCAGAAGCCCGTCCGGTCCAGAGCCGCAAGGAACGCCCGCCGCCATGTCCAGCCCCCAGCCTGACGCCGCCCCGCTTGAAGCGCCGCCGCCCCATGAGATGCCGGGCCACGCCCTGCCGGTCTGGCGGACGAAGGTCAACGGGACCCGCCAGCGCCGGTATCATGCGGCGGCGGCCGTCGACGGCGCGCTTTATGGCGACCGGGTCGATGTGTCGGTTCTGGCGAACGACTGCCTGATGGGCGCCCGGCCGAAAGACGCCCTCGGCGCCAAGCGCCTGCACATGGGCGTGCGCGTCCGGCAATCGGCGGCCGTGCCGCTCGGCGCCGCGCTGACGGTCCGGGGCGTCGTCGGCCAGCTCATGCCCGCCAAGCGCGGCCGGATCATCACAATCGACTTTGCGTTTCAGACGGACGACGGCGCGACGCCAATCCGGATCGACCATCGGAGCCTGATCCTCGACCCGACGCCGCTGCCGCCCGGCGGCAAGGCCCCAGCCCCGCCACGGGACGAGGGGTTCAAGCTGCTGCGCCGCTTGCCGCTCACGCCCGCGATGGTCAGCGGCTACAGTTACGAGTTTCCGCATCTGGACGCCCACCACGACCGGGCCGCCGCCCGCGCCATCGGCATGCGCGCCGGCATCGCCCAGGGCCTGATGGGCTTCACCTTGCTGCTCGCCGAACGCATGCGGCTTGGGACAGCGGACAGCTTCGACATCGACGCCCGCTTTACCCGGCCGATTTTCTGGGACGATGCGTTGACCCTGGAAGCCCGCGGCGACCGGGATTTCCGGGCGCGCAATGGCGAGGGCAAGACCGTCAGCGAACTGAAGGTCGCCGCCTGGGGCGACCGCGCGGTCTGACCCGGGAGATCGCTTCAGGTCGAAGCGGAGATCACGCGCTCATACAGCCGCCAGGTCGTGTGGCCGAGCACCGGGAAGATGAAAATGATCCCGATGAAGCACGGCGCAGCCGCAAGGATGGTCAGCGCCCCGACGATCGCCCCCCAGGTCAACATGACGACCGGGCTTTTCAGCACGGTCTGCACGCTCGCGATCATCGCCGTGACGAAGTCCACGTCCCGGTCCAGGAGCAACGGCATCGCAATCACCGTGATGCAATAGAGGATAGTCGACAGCACGGCGCCCACGAGCGTGCCGATCGCCAGAAACACGGCGCCATCGACGGTCGTGAACATGGTCGCGATCAGATGCTCGATCGACTGATAGCCCTGATATTGCAGCGTAATCGCGAGCACGAGCCGGACCTGATAGGCCCAGATCCAGAAGACGAACAGCACCACGAACGACATCCAGCCGAATTCCCGCCGTTGCTGGCGAAAGACGACCAGAAAGATGTCCGCCGCCGTGAACGGCTCCCCTCGCCCCAGCCGGCGCGACATTTCGTAAAGCCCGGCGGCGAGAAAGGGCGCGACCAGCGGAAACCCGATGCCGGCGGCGATCGCGATCCAGAACTGATCGAAGACCACCAGGCCCGCGATCAATAGCCCGCCGAACGCCGCATAGACGAGGCCGAAAAAGAGGCTGAGCCCCGGCCGGAGCATCAGATCGCGCACGCCGGCGCGCAACGCCTGCTTCACATCATCGAAGCTGGCGACGGCGATTTCGAGGCGGACCGGCCGGGACCTGTCGCGGTTTGTCATATCCGTTTGCATGGCGCGGCAGACTATAGGGGGATAGACAACTTGCGCAATTGGTTTGATGGCTGGGCTTAAGCAGGATCTTCGTCGGGCTTCCGGCGCATGGCGCGGCGCAATGCCAGGCCAAGCATGCCCAGGGCGATCAGCCCAAGACAGACGATCAACGCCAGCGGCGACGCCCGGCAGCCTTCGCGGATGGCGGCGGCGTAGACGCCGTCCCCGGCGGCCCAGTGGCTGGTCAGCATCGCCGCGCCGAGCAATGCCAGAAGCGCCGCCAGAATGGGAAAGATCCGGATGCGGGAGACTGCGGTCGCAAACATCAAGGCGAGGATCGCCAGCCCAAGCGGGCTGAAAGCGAACGCCGTCATGGCGTCGATGACCGAGGCCGGCCCCATGCTCGGCTGCCATGCGGGCGCCGCCTGATCGCACGCCGCCGCCAGCGCCGCCGACGGCAGAAAGCCGGCCGGCGCCGCCATCAGCATCGCAGCCGGCATCGACCGGGGCCGCGCGCGCCGTCGGCGCGCCATGGCGCCGGGCTACCCGGCGACCGGCTCCGGCTGATAGCGTTTGCCGCCGTCGGGGGTGAAGACCGTGTCCCGGGGATGGATCAGCGGCGGCTCGGACGCGGTCGCGGCGGCCTTGAAGGCCCGGAGCGAGGCCGCCAGCCGGCTGAGCCTCAGGCGTTCCTCCGAGAGCCGGGTGAAATGCACATCGCAGGCCGGAAACGGCGTCGGGAACGCGCGGATCTCGGCCGCGATCTGTATGCGAACGGCTTCGATGCGCGCCAATTCGGCGTCGCAGTCGGCCAGGAACCGGGGCGATATCGCGAGCATCATGCATCTCCTGTCAGGCGTGACTTCAATCGGTAGAGCAAATCCAGCGCGGCCCGCGGCGTCAAGGCGTCGGGGTCGGCCGACCGGATGTCGGCGAGCGCCGCCTCTTCGCCGGGCGTCAGCGCCGGAGGGTCGGGCTCCCGCAGGGCCGCGGCGGCCGGGCGATGGGCGAACAGCGGCATGTCGTCGGCGAGCCGGCCGCCATCGGGGCCTTCGCCCGCCTCAAGCCGGACGAGCACGGCCGCGGCGCGACGGACGACATCCTTCGGCAAGCCCGCCAGCCGGGCGACATGCACCCCATAGGAGCGGTCGGCGGCGCCCGGCGCCACTTCATGCAGGAACGCGATATCGCCCTGCCATTCCTTGACCCGCATCGAGGCGAGGCCAAGGCCGTCCAGCTTCTCCGCCAGTTGCGTCAGCTCGTGGTAATGGGTCGCGAACAGGCCCCGGCTCCGGTTCTTGTCATGCAGGCGTTCGACCGCCGCCCAGGCGATCGAGAGGCCGTCATATGTGGCGGTGCCGCGGCCGATCTCATCCAGGATGACCAGCGAGCGCGGCCCGGCCTGATTGAGGATGGCGGCCGTCTCCACCATCTCCACCATGAAAGTCGAGCGGCCCCGCGCCAGATCGTCCGACGCGCCGACCCGGCTGAACAGGCGGTCGACGACGCCGATATGGGCCGCCGTCGCCGGAACGAAGGCGCCGATCTGGGCGAGCACGGCGATCAGCGCATTCTGGCGCAAATAGGTGCTCTTGCCGGCCATGTTCGGGCCGGTGACGAGCCACAGGCGTTTGGCGTCCTCGACCGAGAGATCGCAGTCGTTGGGCACGAACCCGCCGGACGGCAAGGCGGGCTCGACGACCGGATGCCGCCCCTGCTCGATGCGGAAGGCCAGGCTGTCATCGACCCTGGGGCGGGCGTAGCGCCGCTCGGCCGCGAGGCGCCCCAGGCCCTGGGCGACATCGATCAGCGCCAGGGCGCCCGCGACGCGCGCCAGGCCTTCGCCGGCCGCGACCACGGCCCCGACAAGCCCGTCGAACAGCTCCAGCTCCCGCGCCAGCGCCCGGTCCGCCGCCTGGGCGATGCGCGCCTCCAGGTCCGACAGTTCGACCGTGGAGAACCGGACGGCGTTCGCCATGGTCTGGCGGCGGATGAATTGCTCGTCATTCGCAAGCTTCGCCTCATGGGCGGGCGTCGTTTCGATGAAATAGCCCAAAACCGCATTGTGCTTCAGCTTCAGATTGGCGATGCCGGTCGCCGTCGCATAGCGGGCCTGGAGCGCCGCGATCAGCCGGCGGCTGTCGTCGCGGAGCGCCCGGAGCTCGTCCAACTCCCCGTCATGGCCAGGGCGAATGAACCCGCCGTCGCGCTGGAGCAATGGCAGATCGTCGGCCAGCGCAGCCTGGAGCGCCGCCGCCAGGGCGTCGTGGCCTTGCAGGCGAAGCGCGGCCTCGCGCAGCAGCGGTGGCAGGCCGGCGGCGGCGAGGCTCGCCGGTCCCGCCGCCAGGGCCGCTTGAACCGTGTCGGCCGCCTTCAGGCTGGCGCCGACGGACTTCAGGTCGCGCGGACCGCCGCGCCCGAGCGCCAGCCGGGAAAGCGCGCGGGCCAGATCCGGCGCCTGCCCAAGCGCATCGGCGACCGCCGCGCCAAGCGCCGGCTGCTCGACGAAGAGCGCGACCGCATCCTGGCGCGCGCCGATCGCCGCCGCGTCGGTCAGCGGCGCCGCGAGCCAGCCGGCGAGAAGGCGCGCGCCGGCGCTGGTCCGGGTGCGGTCGATCGCGGTCAGGAGCGCGCCCTGCCGCTCGCCCGCCTGGGTGCGGAACAGCTCCAAACTCCGCCGGGTCGCCGGATCGATCTGCATGACGCGGCCCGGCTGAAACCGGGCGGGCGGGTCGAGCCGCGGCATCTGGCCTTTCTGGGTCGCTTCGACATAGTCGACCAGGACGCCCGCAGCCGCGATCTCCGCCCGCTCGAACGCGCCGAACCCCTCGAGCGAGCTGACGCCGAACGCCCGCTGCAGGCGCCGTTCGGCGGCCGTGCTGTCGAACCGGGCGGCCGGCAGGTCCGTCAGCGTCGCCGCCGTCTCGGCGAGCGCGGCGGCGACCTGGGGCCGGGCCAGCAGGCGGTCGGGGGCGATCAACTCCTGCGGGTCGATCCGGGCGAGCGCTTCGGCCAGATCCGGAAGCGCCAGGGCCTCGGTCTCGAAGGCGCCCGTCGAGAGATCGAGCCAGGCGAGGCCGAGCTTGCCGCCGGCTTCGGCGAGCGCCGCGAGGTAGTTATGGCGGCGCGCGTCGAGCAGGGTGTCCTCGGTCAGCGTGCCGGGCGTCACGAGGCGCACGACATCCCGGGCGACCAGGGTCTTGCCGGCGCGCTTCTTCGCCTCGGCCGGGTCCTCGGTCTGCTCGCAGATGGCGATCCGGTGGCCGGCGCGGATCAGCCGTTCCAGATAGGCTTCATGGCTTTTGACCGGCACGCCCGCCATCGGGATCGGGTCGCCGTCATGCTGGCCGCGCTGGGTCAGCGTAATGTCCAGGGTTTCAGCGGCTTTTACAGCGTCATCGAAGAACAGCTCGTAGAAGTCGCCCATGCGATAGAACAGGAGATAGCCTGGATGCGCCGCCCTGAGGGCAAGATACTGGGCCATCATCGGCGTCGGCTGGGCCGCGACGGAATTTGGGGTTGCTCGGGCGCCGTCCATAGCCTCTCATCCAGATTCGCTGTAGAAGAATTAGCACGAAACGCCCGCTGTTTTGAGGAGGACTTCCCCCCATGCCCGTCATCAACTCGATCGCCGCCATGGAAGAGGAAATGACCGCCTGGCGGCGGGACTTCCACATGCATCCGGAACTGGCCTACCAGGAAACCCGGACGGCCGGCATCGTGGCGGAGAAGCTGAAGTCCTGGGGCATCGAGGTCAAAACCGAGATCGGCAAGACCGGCGTCGTCGGCGTGATCCGGGGCGCCGGCGACGGCCCGTCGATCGGGCTCCGCGCCGACATGGACGCGCTGCCGATGGACGAACACAACGACACGCCCTGGAAGTCCCGGACCGCCGGCGTCATGCATGCCTGCGGCCATGACGGCCACACGACCATGCTGCTGGGCGCGGCCAAATATCTGGCGGAGACCCGGAATTTCGCCGGGACCGTCAATGTGATCTTCCAGCCCGCCGAGGAAGGCTTCGCCGGGGCCAAGGCGATGATCGACGACGGCCTGTTCAGGGATTTCCCGTGCGATCAGGTTTACGGCCTGCACAACTGGCCGCAGATGCCGGCCGGTTCGATCGCCGCCGTGCCGGGGCCGATCATGGCCGCCGCCGACAAGTTCGACATCACCATCCGCGGCAAGGGCGCCCACGGCGCGATGCCCCATAACGGCGTCGACCCGGTCGTCATCGGCGCCCAGATCGTGACCGCCCTGCAAAGCCTGGTCAGCCGCACGACCGACCCGATCCGCACCGCCGTCATCAGCGTCACCATGTTCAAGGCCGGCAATGCCTATAACGTCATTCCCGATCACGCGGTGCTGTCGGGCACGGTCCGCACCTTCGACGGGCGGGTGCAGGACCGGATCGAGGCCGGCATGAAATCCATCGCCGAGGGCATTGCAACGGGCATGGGCGGCCGCGCCGAGGTCGACTATCGCCGGGGCTATCCCGCGACCGTCAACCATGCGCGCGAGACCGAGCTGGCGCGCAGCGTCGCCGCCGGCGTCGTCGGCGCGGAGAATGTGCGCCAGGACGTCGAGCCGACGATGGGCGCGGAAGATTTTTCCTTCATGCTGCAGGAAAAGCCGGGCTGCTACCTCTGGCTCGGCGGCGGCGGCGGCGCACCCTCGGAAAACGTCCACCATCCGCAATATGACTTCAACGACGCCATCCTGCCGATCGGCGCGAGCGTGCTCGCCCGGCTGGTCGAAGACCTCCAACCGAAGCGCTGAGAGCCATGAATATTCAAAAGCCCTACGTTCTGTTCCTCGGCGACGTGCCGGATCAGCTGGCCGCAAAGACCGGCGACGGCATCGCCGACTGGCGGCCCGACTGGTGCATCGGCCAGGTGCGCCTGCCCGGCTGCGGCGCCGATTGCGGCCTGCCCGACATGACGGTCGCCGAGGGCGTCGCCAAAGGCGGCAAGACGCTGGTCGTCGGCGTCGTCAATCAGGGCGGCTTTCTGCCCGACCACTGGATCGCGACCATCGTCGAGGCGATCGCGTCGGGCATGGATGTGGCGTCCGGCCTGCATGCGCGGCTGGGTTCCTTCCCCGCGATTAAAGCGGCGGCCGAGGAGCATGGCCGGACCCTCCACGACCTCCGCCATCCGACCCGGGATTTCGGCACCGGCAAGGGCGTCAAGCGGCCGGGCATGCGCGCCCTGACCGTCGGCATGGATTGCTCCATCGGGAAGAAGTACACCGCCCTCGCCGTCGCAAGGGAGCTTGAGGCGCGCGGCGTCAAGTCAAGCTTCCGCGCGACCGGGCAGACCGGCGTGCTGATCGCCGAACGCGGCATCGCCATCGACGCCATCGTGTCCGACTTCATCGCCGGCGCCGCCGAATGGCTGTCGCCCGCGAACGACCCCGACCATTGGGATGTGATCGAAGGCCAGGGCTCGCTGTTTCACGCAGCCTATGCCGGCGTCACGCTCGGCCTGATGCACGGGTCCCAGCCCGATGCGCTGATCCTCTGCCACGAGCCGACGCGCACCCACATGCGCGGCCTGCCGCATATGCCGATCCCGAACATGGCGGATGTGTTCGAGCCTTATCTGACGCTCGCCCGCCTGACCAATCCGGCGGTCAGGTTCGTCGGGATTTCGGTCAATACCGCAGGCGTCGCGCCGGCCGAGGGCGACCGGATCATGGGCGAGATCGAACAGAAATTCGGCCTGCCGACCGTCGACCCGATCCGCCAGGGCCCCGGCCGCATCGTCGATGCGCTGATGGCGATGTCAGGCGCATGAGCGCCTCCGCCATCATCCCGACCATGCGTTATCACGATGCCCGGCGCATGATCGGCTGGCTTGAGGATGCGTTCGGCTTCCGGCCCGTCCTGATCGTCGACGGCGAGGACGGCGGCGTGGCCCATGCGCAACTCATCCTGGGCGACGCCATGATCATGATCGGCGACGCGCGCGACGACGCCTTCGGCGCCCATCAGCAGCCGGCGCAACGGGGCCAGCCGGTCAACCAAAGCGCCTATCTCGTCGTCGAGGACCCGGACGCGCTTTATGAAAGCGCCGACGCCGCCGGAGCCGAAATCGTCGAGGACCTGACTGATGCCGACTATGGCGGCCGCGGCTTCGTCTGCCGCGACCCGGAAGGCCAATTATGGAGCTTCGGCTCCTATGACCCTTGGGCGGACGCACGGTGACAATCACACTGACCCATCAGGAAGACGTCTTTCCGATCCGCGGCGTGTTTCGCATCAGCCGGGGCGCGCGCACCGAAAGCCGCGTCGTCACGGCGACGCTGACGCACGGTCCCTTCCGCGGGCGCGGCGAATGCGTGCCCTATGCCCGCTACGGCGAAACCGTCGAAAGCGTCCGCGACCAGATCGCCAGCGTCGCCGGGGCCATCGCCGCCGGGGCCGACCGCCAGGGCCTGCAGGCCCTGCTGCCGCCGGGCGCGGCGCGCAACGCCGTCGATTGCGCCTTCTGGGACCTGGAGGCGAAACGCGCCGGACGGCGGGCCTGGGAAATCGTCGGTCTGCCGGAGCCGACCGGCATCGTCACCGCCTTCACCCTCAGCCTCGACAGCGCCGAGGCCATGGGCGCGGCGGCGGCGGCGGCCAAGGATCGCCCGCTCCTGAAGATCAAGCTTGCGGGCGAGGGCGACCTGGAGCGCGTCGCCGCGATCCGCCGGAATGCGCCGGACGCCGCCCTGATCGTCGACGCCAACGAAGGCTGGACGCCCGCGATGGTCGCGCCGTTCTCCGAGCAACTGGCGGGCCTCGGCGTCGCCATGATCGAGCAGCCCCTGCCCGCCGACGCCGACGCGGCGCTGGCCGATCTGCCGCATCCGATCCCGCTTTGCGCCGACGAAAGCGCCCATACATCCGACGATATCGACCGGCTGCAGGGTCGATATGACGTGGTCAACATCAAGCTCGACAAGACCGGCGGCCTGACGGAAGCCCTGAAGTTCGCGGCCGCGATCCGGTCCGCCAACATGGGCGTGATGGTCGGCTGCATGCTCGGCACCTCGCTCGGCATGGCGCCGGCGATGCTGGCGGCGGCGGGCGCGCGGTTCGTCGATCTGGACGGTCCCCTGCTGTTAGCGAAAGACCGCGACCCCGGCCTCTGCTATACGGGGTCCGAAATCGCGCCGCCTTCAGCGGCTTTGTGGGGCTGAGCGCCAAGCGCGCTCGCTTGAATTCCATCCCAAGGGCATCGAAATGGGTTTCAATTGCGGCATCGTCGGGCTGCCGAACGTCGGCAAGTCCACACTCTTCAATGCGTTGACCGCAACGGCGGCGGCGGAAAGCGCCAACTATCCCTTTTGCACGATTGAGCCGAATGTCGGCCGCGTCGCCGTGCCGGACGCCCGGTTGACCCGCCTCGCCGAGACCGCGAAATCCCAGAAGATCGTGGCGACCCAGTTGGAGTTCGTCGATATCGCCGGCCTCGTCCGGGGCGCCAGCCGGGGCGAGGGCCTGGGCAACCAGTTCCTTGGCAACATCCGCGAGGTCGACGCCATCGTCCATGTGGTGCGCTGCTTCGAGGAAGGCGACATCACCCATGTCGAAGGCTCGATCGATCCGATCCGGGACGCGGAGACGGTCGAAACCGAACTGATGCTGGCCGATCTCGACAGCCTGGAACGCCGCTTCGAGCAGGCGCGGAAACGCGGCCAGCAAGGCGACAAGGACGCCAAGCTGCTCGCGGAAGTGATGGAGCCCCTGGTCGAGGCCCTGAAAGCCGGCCGTCCCGCCCGCACCGTCACGTTCGACAAGGACCGCCACAGGATCGCCAAGGGCCTGCAGCTGCTGACCTACAAGCCGGTCATGTATGTCTGCAATGTCGAGGAAAGCGCCGCCGCCGAAGGCAACGCCTTGTCCGAGCGGGTGCGCCTGAAGGCGGAGGCGGAAGGGGCTGGCCATGTCGTCGTCTCGGCCGCGATCGAGTCCGAGATCGCCCAGCTTGGCTCCGAAGCCGAAAAGCGCGAGTTCCTGGAGACATTGGGCCTGGAAGAGCCGGGCCTCAACCGCGTCATCCGCACCGGCTACGCGTTGCTGGGCTTGCTGACGTTCTTTACCGCCGGCCCGAAGGAAGCGCGCGCCTGGACCGTGCGCGCCGGCGCGGCCGCCCCGGAAGCGGCGGGCGAAATCCACTCGGACTTCGAGCGCGGCTTCATCGCCGCCGAAACCATCGCGTTCGAGGATTACGTGAAGCTGGGCGGCGAAACCGGCGCCAAGGAAGCCGGCAAGATGCGGCAGGAAGGCCGCAATTACATCGTCAAGGACGGCGACGTGATGCTGTTCCGCTTCAACGTCTGATCCGGTCTTACAAGCCCGGGACGTCGCCGAGGAAGACGCCGTCGCTGCGGAGTTGACGCTGGAGATCGCGGATCGCCAGGTCCCTGGGCGCGACGCCTGAGCGATCGGCCAGCACAGCCGCCGTTCCCGCCGCTTGCCCCATGACGAAACAGGGGCCGCTCACCCGGAGCGACGCCTGGCCGTCCTGGGTCGTCGAAGCGCAGCGTCCCGCGACCAGGAGATTGTCGACGCCCCTGGGCAGCGTCGTCGAAAACGGGATCTGGGCATAGCCGCGGCCTGGAATGAATTTCCAGGCGACATCGCCGAACTCGTGGGTTTCCAGCGGCCAGCCGTTGACGCCGATGGCGTCGTCGAAATCCCGGCATTCCAGCACGTCGTCGCCGGTCATCTGGTAGTCGCCGAGGATGCGCCGGGTCTCGCGAATGCCGATCTGCGGCGCGGTTTCCAGGAGATAGGCGTCAGCGAAGCCTGGCGCCATGTCCTTCAGGAAGCGGAAATATTCCCGGACCTGACGGCGGCCTTCCAGTTCGGCGAAGGAAAGATCGTCAGCGTCGGCGCCGTTCAGGGGCGCGCCATTGCGGCTGATCTGGGTCAAGTTGGCGCGCCATTCGCCCGCATGCGCCTGGGTCCGCATGATGCCGACCTTGCGGGGCAGGGCATATTTGCCGCTGGCGTTGGCCTCCGCGATCAAGTCCCGGATGCGCGGCCGCGCCTCGGCCATGGCGACGGCGTCATCGACGCCGGCGATGCGGAACATCATCGTCGGATAGGCCATGAACCCGTCCGCGCCGCCGGTCGCCGTCGGCGCGCCGGCCCAGTGCGCCAGATCGGCGTCGCCCGAGCAATCGATGAAGGTCCGGCCCTGGACCGCGCCGCGGCCCGATTTGGTTTCGATCAGGATCGCCTGGATGCGGGCATCGGCGACGATGGCGCCGCAGGCGAAGGTGTGGAAGCGGATCCTGGCGCCCGCTTCAGTGACGATGGCGTCCGCGACCTCCTTGAAGGCCGCCGTGTCATAGGCCTGGGCGCCGGTCTTCAGCCCGTCCGGCCCCGGCACGACATGCCAGGGCGCGAGCCCGTCGAGGGCTTTCAGGCGGTCCAGGATATCGTCGGCGATGCCGTGCACGACCTGGGTGACCTCGCCGTTCGACCCCGCGTGCAGCCCGCAGAAATTCGTGACCATGGCGGCTGTGCCCATGCCGCCAAGGAAGCCGTAACGCTCCAGCAGCAGGGTCTCGGCGCCGGTGCGGGCCGCCGCCGTCGCCGCCGCGATCCCGGCCGGGCCGCCGCCCAGAACGACGACATCCGCCGCGGCGATGATCGGGATATCCCGGGCGGGTTCGCGGATGACGGCCGGCATCCTATTTGTCGGCGATCATGGCGCTGAAGCTCGCCTCGGTCGCAACCGCGTCGCCGACATAGGCGACGCCGTCGAACTTCCAGACGCGGGACCGCGCCCGGGTCTTCTGAACATGCATCCGCAACTGGTCGCCTGGGACGACCTGCCGGCGGAAGCGGGCCTGCTCGATCGTCATGAAGTAGACGAGCTTGCCTTCGGCCTCGGCGCCCAGGGTTTCGATGACCAAGGCCGCCGCCGTCTGCGCCATGGCTTCGACGATCAGGACGCCCGGCATGATCGGCGCGTTCGGAAAATGGCCCTGGAAATGCGGTTCGTTGAACGTGACATTCTTGATCCCGACGGCGCTTTCCCCCGGCACGACATCCTCAATCCGATCGACCAGAAGCAACGGATAACGGTGCGGCAGCAGTTGCATGATGCGGCCGATATCGAGCGTGAAGCCAGTCATATGATCAGAACCTGGTGCCGAATGTGAAGGAAATGGTTTCGGTGTCGTCGAAGTCTTCCTTGATCAGCGCATAGCCGAAGTCGATACGCAGCGGCCCAAGCGGCGATCCCCAGGTCAGGCCGAAGCCGACCGACACGCGCGGGCTGGAGCTGTCGTCGATGCCGGCGCCGGAATCGTCGACATCGAAGACCGCGCCAGCTTCGGTGAAGACCCGGCCCTTCAAGCCGATCTCCTTCGGCAGGCCAAGCGGAAACTGGAGTTCGGCCGTGCCGAGATAGAGATAATTGCCGCCGAGCGCGTCATCGGTCGCGGCGTCCCTGGCGCCGACGCCCGAAACGGCGAAGCCGCGGAATGTCGTGCCGCCAAGGAAATACCGATCGTTCAGCCGCACGTCGTCATCCAGGCCGAAGATGGCGCTGGCCCGGCCGGACAGCGTGAACACGGTTTCATCGAATACCGGAAAGAACACCGCCGACCGGACATCCGTGCTGAAATAGGCGACATCGCCGCCAAGGCCCGCCAGGCCGTTGGCGAACGAGAACCGGTAGCCTTCGGTCGGATCGAAGAAATTATCCGTATTGTCGTACGCGAGCTTCTGTTGAACTTTCGAGGTGATCGCCTTGCCTTCCTGGGCAAGGATGAAACGGGACGCGCCCGCGTCGGCCTGAATATCGTCCTGACTCACCTGGTAGCCGACGGTCTGCCGCCAATGCCGGCTGAGCTCATAGCCGAACCGCACGCCGGCGCCGATCGATTCCTGCTCGAAATTCGATTGATCGGTCAGATCCCGGTTGGCGGCGAAAATGTCGAAGCCGGCGGAAAGCGGCCGGTTCAGGAAGTAGGGCTCCGTGAAGGAAAGATCGAGCTCGGTGCTTTCAAAGGAAATGCCGAAGGTCAGCGACAGGTCCTGCCCGCGCCCCAGGAGATTGCGCTCCCGGATCGACGCTTGCGCCAACACGCCGGAATCCGACGACACGCCAGCGCCGACCGACAATTCGCCGGTCGATTTCTCGCTCACCTCGACGATCAGGCGCGTGCGGTCCGGCTCGACGCCGGGGACGTTCTCGATCTTCACGCTCTCGAAGAAGCCAAGGCGGCGAATGCGGCGTTCGGACTCCCTGACCTTGGCGCGGTTGAACGCATCGCCCTCCGAGAGGCGCATTTCCCGGCGAATGACTTCGTCCAGCGTGCGCACATTGCCGACGACGTCGATCCGCTCGACATACACCTTCGGGCCCTCGCCGATCTCGAAGACGATATCGACCAGCTTTTCGTCCTGGCGGCGGTTGACCCTGGGGCGGACATCGACAAAGGCGTAGCCAAACTTGCCGACTTCGTTCGTCATGTCGTCGACGGTCTCGTCCACGTCCTCGATGTTGTAGTGATCGCCTTCGGAGATCGTGATCAGGGACTGCAGGGATTCCGGCGGCAGATCGGGCAGCCGGCTTTCGATCGTGACGCTGCCGACATCGTACCGCTCGCCTTCCTCCACGGTGAAGGTGACGATGAAGCCTTCCTTGTCCGGCGCCAGTTCCGCGATCGCGGAGATTACGCGGAAGTCGACATAGCCATTGCGCAGATAGAACTTCCTGAGCTGCTCCTGGTCGAACGCCAGCCGGTCCGGATCGTAGATGTCATCCGAGGACAGGAAGCGGTACCAGCGCGATTCTTCCGTGTTGATCTCGCTGCGCAGGGCGCCGTCGCTAAAGCGCTTGTTGCCGATGAAGACGATGCGGTGAATTTCGGTAAGCTCGCCCTCCGATATTTCGAACACGAGATCGACGCGGTTCTGCTCAAGCTCGATCAGTTTCGGTTCGACGGTGACGGAGAACCGGCCGCTGCGCCGATAGACCTCGACAATGCGTTGGGCGTCCGCCTGGGCGCGGGCGATGGTGTAGACGAGCCGGGGCTTCAACTGCAGTTCGGCGAGCAGCGCGTCGTCGTCGATCCGCTTGTTGCCTTCGAAGGCGATCCGGTTGATGACCGGATTCTCCTTGACGACGACGATCAGCGCGCCGCCCTCGCGGCGGATGTCGACATCCTGAAAATAGCCGGTCGCGAACAGCGCTTTCAGCGATTCGTCCAGCCGCGACCGATCGAACCGGTCGCCTTCGCGGATGCGCATATAGGAGCGGACGGTGCCGGGATCGACCCGCTGGCTGCCCACGACCTCAATCCGCGTGATGATGTCGGACAGCGGCTGCGGCGTCGGCTGCAAGCTGAAGGGCGACTGGCCCGGCTGCGGCTCGAACGACGGCGCGGCCTGCAGCCCGGCGCCGCCAGGCGGCGGCGACTGCGCGATCAGGATGCGGCCGCCCGAACTGGAGCGCGCGATGGGCTGCAAGCTCGACGGAGGCGCAGGCGTCTGCGCCGCCGAAGCTTCCGCCAGGGCGCGCGCCGCCGCGGCGCGGACTTCGGCATGCTGCGCGGGCGTGCGCCAGGGGGAGAATACCGGCTCCGCCGAAGGCGCGGCCGCCGCGGCCAGCACGACGCTGCCGCTTTGCGCCGACGCCGGCCCCGCCATGGCCAAAGCGGCGCTGAACACAAGCGCCAATGCGCCGCCTAGAACGCTGCTCAAGCGCGGAGATATCATGTCGGTCAACCGATCCAGGTTTTAAGTCGCTCGAAGACTTGGAAGTGCGCCAAGTCGTTCCATGTGGCAAATAGCATTACGCTGATGACCATAGCAAATCCAACCCGGTAGCCAAACTCTTCCGCACGATCGCTCAAGCGCCGTCCCCTGGCCCACTCGATCGCCAGATAGACCAGATGGCCGCCATCCAGCATCGGAATCGGAAACAGGTTGATCAGGCCGAGATTGAGCGACAGCATCATGCCGAAGCCGACGAGCGCCAGGAAACTGATCGCCGCCGTGTCGCCGGCGATCTGCGCGATCCGGAGAATGCCGCCGATTTCATCGACCGGCCGCACCCCGGCGACGATCTGCCAGAGATAATCGAGGATCAGCCCGGATTTCTCCCAGACGAATACCGCGCCCTGGCCCAAAGCCGCATGGGGCGCGAGGCGTACAGGGTCCGGCTGGGCGGCGCTGACGCCGATGCGGCCGATCGTCCGCTCGCCGGCTGGCGTCGTTTCGCTGACCGGACGCGGCCGGATCGTCAGATCGACCAGGGCGCCGGCGCGCTCGACCGTCACGGCGAGCGCCTTATCGGGGCGCGCGCGCACATAATCGGCCAGCACGCCGAAATCGCGGATCGGGCTGCCGTCGATCCTGACGATCAGATCGCCAGCCTCAAGGCCGCCCGCCGCGCCCGCCGCCCCAGCTTCGATGACGCCGAGCCGCGGCGGCACTTCGGCCCGAATGCCCAGATCGCCCCGGTCATAGCGATTGCCGAACCGATCCTCGAGCGCCAGGTTCTTCGGCTCGACCGCGAGATCGACCGCGCCGCCGTCCCGCTCGACCGTGAACATCAACGTCCGCCCGGCCGACATCAGCTCGATATCCCGGACCTGCTCGAAGCGGTCGATCGCCTCGCCGTCGATCGCCGCGATGCGGTCGCCGGGCCTGAGGCCCGCGGTCGCGGCGGCGCCTTCGGCCGCGACCGCGCCGATCACCGGCTGCGTCACCGGCTGGCCGACGGTCGCGTACAGCACGGCGGCGACAAGGCCGGCCAGCAGGAAATTCGCGGCCGGCCCGGCGGCGAAGATCAGCGCCCGGGCGCCGACGGAAGCGGACAACAGACCGCCCGCCTGCTCGGCGCGCTCGTCATGGCCGGTGCTCGCGGGATCGACATCGCCCTGCATCTTCACATAGCCGCCGAGCGGGATCAGGGCGAAACGCCAGCGGCAGCCCCGCCGGTCGGTATAGCCGAACAGTTCCGGGCCGAAACCGATTGAAAATGCTTCCGCATGCACGCCGACCAGACGGGCGGCCGTGTAATGCCCAAGTTCGTGCACGAAGACCAGTACGGTCAACAGACCGAGGAACCACGGCAGATAATCTATGACGATCGACATCGACTGGTCCCCTGCTTAAGCCGCGCGGCGGCGATTGATGGCGGCGGCGGCGAAACGACGAGCGGCGGCGTCCGCCGCCATCACGTCATCGAGCGTGGCGGCTGGGCCTTGCGGAACCGCCGCCAAGGTTTCGGCCACGATTGCGGCAATATCGAGGAATGCGATCCGCCGGTCGAGAAACGCGGCGACGGCGGCTTCATTGGCGGCATTCAGGATCGCCGGCCTGTCCGCCCCGGCCCTGAGCGCCGCCCGCGCCAGGGCCAGCGCCGGGAAGCGCTCGGGATCCGGCGCTTCGAAGGTGAGGCTGCCGATCGCGGCCAGGTTCAGCCGCGCCACCGGCGTTTCCATCCGGTCCGGCCAGGCGAGCGCCACGGCGATCGGCGTCCGCATGTCGGGCGCGCCCATCTGCGCCATCACCGAGCCATCCCGGTATGTGGCGAAGCCATGAATGATCGACTGCGGATGGACGACGATCTCGATCCGGTCTTCCGGCAACGGAAACAAGCGCGCGGCCTCGATCAGCTCCAGGCCCTTGTTGAACATCGTCGCGCTGTCGATGGTGATCTTCGCGCCCATGTCCCAGTTCGGGTGCTTCAAGGCGTCCTCGACCCGGACTTCGGCCATCCGGGCGGTCGACCAGTCCCGGAACGGCCCGCCCGAGGCGGTCAGCGTCAAGGACGCGACCGCATGGGCGCGCGTCGGTTCATAGACCTGAAAGAGCGCGCTATGCTCGGAATCGACGGGCAGGATCGTCGCGCCGGCCGCCGCCGCCCGCGCCAGCACGACCGGACCAGCCGAGACGAGCGCTTCCTTGTTCGCCAGCGCGATCGTGACCCCCGGCCGGCACGCCGCCAGCGTCGAGGCGAGGCCCGCGATCCCGACGATGGCCGCGATGACGACATCGGCCGGCCGAAGCGCCGCCTCGATCACCGCATCCGGGCCGGCGGCAAGCTCGGCGTCGAGGCCGGCGCATGCGGCGCGCAGGGCGCCGTACTGGCCGGGATCGGCGATGGCGACGAACCGGGCGCCGGTCGTCCTGGCGACCGCCGCCAACGCCGCCGCATTGCTGCCGCCGGCGACCGCTTCCGTCCGAAACCGCTCCGGCGCGCCCTGGATCAGGTCGACCGCCGCCAGTCCGACAGATCCGGTCGCGCCCAGAATGCTGACCCGTTTCTGCGTCATAGGGGCCATCCGAAGGCGACGGCGATCGACGCGAACGTCGGGATGCCGATCAGGATGCCGTCCAGCCGGTCGAACAGCCCGCCATGGCCGGGCAACAGGCGCCCGCTATCCTTGACGCCGGCATGGCGCTTCACCGCCGACTCGCCGAGATCGCCGAGCACGCTGAGGCTCGCGAGCCCGGCCGCCGCGACGCCGCAGGCGGCCGTGAGGCCCCAACCGGCCGCCCAGGCGAAGCCCAGGCCAGCCGCCACGCCGCAGGCGACGCCGCCGATGCAGCCACTCCAGGTCTTGCCCGGGCTGATCCGGGGCGCGAGCTTCGGCCCGCCCAGCGTGCGCCCGACCCCATAGGCGCCAATATCGTTCGCGATCACGACGATGCAGGGAAACAGCAGCCCGGCCATGCCATGCTCGGCGCGGAGATAGGGGGCGGCGAAAGCCGCCGGCAGGAACCACGGCGCCCAGCCCAGCGCCGCGAACCGCAGGCGCCACGCCGCGGGCGCGGGTCCGACAGCGCGCGCCGGCCACGTCATCCCGGCGGCGGCAAGAAGCGCGAACGCCAGACCGCCGGCGAGCAGGAACCAGACCGGCGCGGCCGGGGCGGCCAGACCGGTCCATCCGAAGGCATAGAGCGCCAGACCGGCGCCCAGCACGCCCGCCAGGCAGAAAAGCGCCCGTCCGGCCCGGACAGCGGCCGGCGCGACCAGGCCCATCCATTCCCAGATCAGCAGGGCCAGACCGGCGAGCGTCAGGGCGGCGAAGGGGATGCCGCCCGCCCAGATCTCCAGCATCGCGAACCCTGCGAGCGCGACCGCGGTCGCAGCGCGCACGCCGAGATCGCCAGCGCCGAGCGGCTTGGCGGCCGGCGCGTCCGGATGGACGCGCGGCCCGTGCTCGACCTTATCGATAAAGATCGACTTATTCCGCATCTGGCGAGTCCGCCAAACGCAGGGTCGATCTAGCCAGCGCGGAGGCCGCCATAGCGTCGTTCCCGTCCCTGAAAGGCTTGAATGGCCTCGGCAAGGTGGGTCTCGCCGAAATCGGGCCACATCGCGTCGGTGAACAGGAATTCGGCGTAGGCGCATTCCCACAAGAGGAAATTCGATATGCGCTGTTCGCCGCCGGTGCGTATCAGCAGATCCGGGTCCGGCGCGCCGGCCGTGGAGAGGCGGCGCGCGATGGCGGCCTCGTCGATCGCTTCGGGCTTCAGGCCTTCGGCCGCGAGCTTGCGCATCGCCGCCGTCAGATCGGACCGGCCGCCATAGCTGAGCGCCATGGTGACGACGATCCGGGCATTGTTCGCCGTCAGCGCCTCGGCCTGGTCCGCCAGAGCGCGGATATCGTCCGGCAGCCGCTCCGGTTCGCCGATGATGCGCAGCCGCACGCCCTGCTTGTGCATTTCGGCGACTTCGGACCGCAGGCGCCAGCGCAGCAAGCCCATCAGATCGTTCACCTCATCCGCCGGGCGCGACCAGTTTTCGGACGAAAAGCTGTAGAGCGTCAGATATTCGATGCCGAGCTTGACAGCCGCCTCGACGGTGCGGCGCGCCGCGTCGGCGCCGCGGCGGTGGCCCTCGGCCCGGGGCAGTCCGCGGGCGGACGCCCAGCGGCCATTGCCGTCCATGATGATGGCGACATGCCGGGGCGGCGGCGCCGGCTCTGCGGGCGCCGCGATGTCATGGGGCGTCGGGTTGGTCAAACCTGCAGGATCTCCGCTTCCTTCTGCCGTGCGGTCTCGTCGACTTCGGCGACATACTTGTCGGTCAGGGTCTGGACCTCGTCGGCATACATCTTGTGATCGTCCTGGGAGAGATCGCCGTCCTTTTCGGCCTTTTTAAGGCCGTCCATGCCTTCCCGGCGCACATTCCGGACGGCGATGCGCGCTTGCTCGGCGTAGCGCCCGGCGATCTTGGTCAGTTCCTGGCGGCGTTCGCCGGACAGTTCCGGAATCGGGATGCGGATAAGCTGGCCGTCCTTCATCGGGTTCAGACCGAGCCCGGACTCCCGGATCGCCTTGTCGACCGCCGTGGCCATGCTCTTGTCCCAGACCTGAACCGTCAGCATCCGGGGCTCCGGCGCGCCGATCGTGCCGACCTGGTTGAGCGGCATCCTGGCGCCGTAGGCCTCGACCGTGATCGGCTCCAGCAGGCCCGTCGACGCGCGGCCCGTGCGCAAGCCCTGATATTCGCGCCGCAAGGCATCGACCGCCCCCTGCATGCGGCGCTCGATGTCGTCTAGGTCAAGCTCAGCCATGGCGTTCTACCTCAGATTTTCGGTCGGCGAAGCGCTGCGACGGCCCGGACCCGCCGCTTGCGGGATCAGGCCGGTTCGTCCGTCACGATAGTATAGGCGCCTTCGCCCGCGACGACATCCGCAAACCCGCCCGGTTTATGGATCGAGAATACGACGATTGGAATCTTGTTTTCACGGGCCAGCGAAATCGCCGACGCATCCATGACATTCAGGTCGCGTGACAGGACCTCGAGATAGGTCAGGCGGTCGAAGCGTTCGGCGTCGGGCTCCAGTTTCGGGTCGGCGGCATAGACGCCGTCGACCTGGGTGCCCTTGAACAAGGCGTCGCAGCCGATCTCCGAGGCGCGCAGGGCCGCCGCCGTATCGGTCGTGAAATAGGGATTGCCCGACCCGGCCGCGAAGATCACGACACGGCCCTTTTCCAGGTGCCGTTCCGCCCGCCGACGGATATAGGGCTCGCACACAGCCGACATCGGGATCGCCGACAGGACCCGCGTCGGCGCGCCGACATTCTCCAGCGCCGCCTGCAAGGCGAGCGCGTTCATGACGGTCGCGAGCATGCCCATGTAGTCGGCGGTGGAGCGCTCGATCCCGGCCGTCGCGCCCGAAACGCCGCGGAAGATGTTGCCGCCGCCGACGACCAGCGCCACTTCGACGCCGGACGCCCGCACCGCCGCCACATCCTGGGCGATACGAGAAATGACCTGAGGATCGATGCCGTAAGGCTGGCTGCCCATCATCGCCTCGCCGGATACCTTCAACAGCACCCGACGATAGAGCGGCTTCCCAGCCATGATTTCCCTACTCCATAGCGGACGGGCCGCGCCGCGGCCCCGTCAAACGTCAGCCTTTTTTAGCGACCGCGGCGACTTCGGATGCGAAGTCGCTGGCTTCCTTCTCGATGCCTTCGCCGATGGCGAGGCGCAAGAAGCCCGTCACCGCGATCGGGGCGCCTGCCGCCGCCGCCGCCGCCTCGACCGCCTTGCCGACGGTCTTCTCGGGGTCGATCACGAAAGCCTGCTCCAGCAGCACCGATTCTTCATAGAACTTGCGCAGGCGGCCTTCGACCATCTTTTCGATGATGTTCTCGGGCCGGCCGGATTCGCGGGCCTGGGCGATCAGGACTTCGCGCTCGCGCTGCACGTCGGCCGGGTCGATCTCGGCCCGCGTCGCCGCTTTCGGCGCGGCGGCGGCGACATGCATCGCGACCTGCTTGCCGATCGCTTCAAGCGCATCGGCGCCAGCGGTCGATTCAAGCGCGACCAGCACGCCGATCCGGCCCATGCCCGGCTTCACGGCGCCATGCACATAGGCGACGATCGCGCCCTGAGCGACCGAAATCGTCTGGTAGCGGCGAAGGTTCATGTTCTCGCCGATCGTCGCGATCGCGCTTTGCAGCGCTTCCTCGACGGTCTTGCCGCCCGCGGTCTTCGCTGCCTTGAGGGCGTCGAGATCGCCGCCGGCGGTCAAGCCGAGCGCGGCGAAGCTTTCGACCAGCGCCTGGAAATCGTCATTGCGCGAGACGAAGTCGGTCTCGGAGTTCAGTTCGATCACGGCGCCGGTCTTGCCGTCGACCGCAACCGCCACCAAGCCTTCCGCCGCGACGCGGCCGGCCTTCTTCTGGGCGGCGGCGAGACCCTTGGCGCGCAGCCAATCGACCGCCGCCTCCAGGTCGCCGTCGGTTTCCGTCAGTGCTTTCTTGCAGTCCATCATGCCCGCGCCGGTCTTTTCGCGCAGATCCTTGACGAGGCTCGCTGTAATCGCCGCCATCAGTCTTGCTCTCTTCTATAAGCTCTCGAAACAGGTGGGCAGCGGGCGCCTCAGGCGCCCGCCGTCGGCTCAAGCGCCGTCGCGTCCGGCGCGGGGGCCGCATCGTCTTCCGCGACGGGGGCGTAGTCTTCCATCGGCGCGACTTCGGCCGCGCCCAGGTCGACGCCCGAATCCATCATGCCCTTCTGCAGGCCGTCCAGCACCGCGTCGCCCGCAAGCTGGCAATACAGATTGACGGCGCGGATGGCGTCGTCATTGCCGGGGATCGGGTAGGCGACGCCGCTCGGATCGGAATTGCTGTCGACGACAGCGACCACCGGGATGCCCAGCGTCTTCGCTTCCGCGATCGCCAGATGCTCTTTCACGGTGTCGATGACGAACAGGATATTCGGCAGGCCGGCCATGTCCTTGATGCCGCCCAGGGTCCGCTCCAGCTTGTCGCGCGTCCGGGTCAGCTCCAGCACCTCGCGCTTGTTGCGGGAGGAGGTATCCTGCTCCAGCTCGGCGGTCAGGTCCTTCAGGCGCTTGATCGAATGGCTGATCGTCGTCCAGTTGGTGAGCATGCCGCCCAGCCAACGGTCGTTGACGAAATACTGGCCGCAGCGCTCGGCGTGCTGGGCGATCAATTCGCGGCCCTGGCGCTTCGTGCCGACAAACAGCACGCGGCCGCCGCTCGCCGCGACATCGCGCAGGGCTTGCAGGGATTGATGCAGCATCGGCACGGTCTGCTGCAGGTCGATGATGTGGGTGTTGTTCCGCACGCCGAAGATGAACGGCTTCATCTTCGGATTCCAACGACGGGTGTGGTGTCCGAAATGGACGCCAGATTCAAGCAACTGGCGCATGGTAAAGGTCGGCATCATAGCGTTTGGCGCTCCCTGGTCCGGTTAAGCCTCCGCGGGCCGGAGTTCGGGACAATCCCGAACACCGGAGATACGGCGGTCGCGCATGACCGCCGCGGGTTTTGGCCCGCGTGCGTAATGGGCCGGGTGATACTGCCCCGGCGCGGGAATTGCAACCCCGCGCGCGGCCGACAGCCGTAGAAACGCCGCCAGGAAAAAGCCGCGTCGCGCCAGTGCTTCGGCGTGTGGATAAGTCTGCGGATAAAAGCTGCTGTCCAACGGTTTTAAACGCTTTCTGCGGCCGCCCCAAGCAGGGCTCCGAGAATCCGCCAGTTCACTATCTATATGAAATTGCTGGCTTCATTTGTGACCGTTTGATTAAGGTCGCGGCAAAACTGCCTTGACACTGCATTCCCGCGCCCTCCCCGTCCTTTGTGCATAGCGCTTGACCGGCGTGGCCAAGAGACTGCGACAAGTCGTTATTTTCGAAAGAAACCCTCGCCGCCCTCCGGCGCCCAATCCGGCGGCGCCAGGGTGAACCCGGCGAAGGCGAATCCGGGCGCCACAACGCAGGAGGCCAGACTCCAGGCCCCGAGACTCCGCGCCGCCTGCCACTGTGTCGCAGGAACCGTGGCCTGAAAGGCAGCCCCTTCCGCGCCGCCGTTCCAGAGCTCGATCGTCGTGATCCGCCCCGGCGCGCCATAGGCAAGCGCCAGAGGCGCGCCCGCCTGATGCAGCCAGATTTCATCGGCGTCGACCGTATGCCAGTGCGAGCGCTCGCCGGCCGCGAGGAGGAACAGGATCGCGGTCGAGGCCGGGCGCGCGCCGCCTGGCGCTGGCGCGCGCCACGTCTCACGGAACCAGCCGCCTTCGGGGTGCGGCTCGAGATCGAGGCGCCGGATCAGCCGCCCCGCCTCGCCGTCAGGCGGGCGACGGTCGGTCACGCCGGCGGCAGCGTCGCCTGCATGGACGGGCGCGCCGCGAAGCTTGCGTAGAAGTCCGCCAGCGCCGGCCGGCCGGTCCGCCAGTCCAGATCGCCATACCGGAATTCGGCATAGCCGCATGCGCAGGCCGTGGAGATGGCGCCCAGATCGACGGACGATCCAAAGCTGGCGGCTTCGGCGTCGAGCGCATCCAGGCAGCGCAGCATCCGGTCCATCAGCTTGTCGACCGTCGGCTGGCTGCGTTCGCCCGCCGGACGCATGTCCTCGCCGCGCCGGGCGACCGCGGCCTCCATGAACCCGTCGGCGAGCGCCTGCTGGCGGATGACCTGCCAACGCGCCTTGCCGGACCGAGGCAACAGAACGTCGCCGCCGGACCGCTCGGCGAGATACAGGCAGATCGCATCCGATTCGGGCAGGGCGACGCCTTCATCGGTAATCAGCGCCGGAACTTTCGAAATGGCGTTGACGTCGACCAGGGCGGGATCGAGCGCCTGGGGGTTGGCGGCCACGACCTCGATCGCATCGGCCTGGCCGCTTTCCAGCGCGGCCACCATGACCTTGCGAACGAACGGCGAGGTCGGGGAATGAAAGAGCTTCATCAGAAATTGTCCTTGCGTTTGCGGATCTCGGCGAAGGCCGCGACCGGATCGTCGGGCGCGCCCATGCGCCGCGCCAGGTCGGGATTGTCGGCGCGGAGGAACGGGTTCGCCAGCTTTTCGTCGCCGAGCAATGACGGCACGGTCGGCAAATTCTGGCTGCGCTTGCGATCGACTTCCGCGACCTGCGCGACCAGGGCGGCGTTGCCGGGATCGACCGAGAGCGCGAACCGCGCGTTCGACTGGGTATATTCATGCCCGCAGTAAACCTTGGTCGCATCCGGCAGCGCGCGGAGCTTCAGGAGCGACGTCCAGAATTCCCTGGGCGTGCCTTCAAACATCCGTCCGCAGCCAAGGGCGAACAGCGTGTCGCCCGCAAACAGCGCCGGCCCGCCCGGAAAGTGCAGCGCGATATGGCCCTTGGTATGGCCCGGCGTTTCGAAGACGACGCCTTGCTCCGCGCCGATCTCGACCCGGTCGCCTTCCTTCACCATGGCGTCCATGCCCGGTATGCGGTGGGCTTCGGCGGCTGGACCGATCAGGCGGCAGCCATATTTCTGGATCAGGGCGGCATTGCCCCCAATATGATCGCCGTGATGATGGGTGTTGAAGATCAACGAGGGCTTCCAGCCGCGCGCCGTCAAGGCGGCGTCGACCGGATCGGGTTCGGCGGGGTCGATGACCGCAACCGTGCCGGTCGCCGCGTCGCGGACGAGATAGACGTAATTATCGCTCAAGGCGGGGACGAGCTCGATTTCGAGCGCCATGGCCTAGCCTCCCAATCATTGCACAAGATGGTAGCCGCCAAGCTAACACTGGGATACACGAAAGCCCATGCGCACAGATGTCACCGCGATGAAGGCCTTTTATGGCAGCCAGTTAGGCGAAGTCGCAGCCCGCCAACTGGCCCGCATGGTCGCCGAACTCTGGCCCGATCTCTCAGGCCAGACCGTCGTCGGCATCGGCTATCCGGCCCCGATCCTCGACCGCATCGCCGCGACATCGGGCGCCGCCCGCGCCGTCGCGCTGATGCCGGCCGAGCAAGGCGCCTGGCCCTGGCCGAGCGACCGGCCGAGCCGCACGGCGCTGATGCGGGAAAGCCAGATCCCCCTCGCCGACAGCGCCGCCGACCGGATACTGCTGCTGCATGCGCTGGAAGATGTCGGGCCGATCCAGCCCTTCCTCCGCGAAATCTGGCGCACCCTCTCGGATTCCGGGCGCCTGCTGGTGATCGCCGCCAATCGGCGCGGCCTCTGGTCGCGAACCGACGCCACGCCCTTCGGCCATGGCCGGCCCTATTCGATCGGACAATTGCGGAGCACCCTCGAGTCCGCCATGTTCGCGATCGAGCAGGAAACCGTCGCGCTTTACGTCCCGCCGAGCCGGCGGGCGCTGACGCTCTGGTCGGCGGACACGGTCGAGCGCTTCGGGCGGCGCCATGCGCTGGCGTTCGGCGGCGTCGTCGCGATCGACGCCGCCAAGAGCCTCTATGGCGCGGCCCCGACGCAAGGCCGCAGCGCCGTCCGGCGCCAGCCTCAGGCCGTGCCGGCCCCGGCGACGGATATCGGCAAGGCCAAGGCCGAGCGGCCGCCCGGCATCGACTGACCCGACGCCGCCCCGGATCGCCCCTTGGGGATGATGGAGGGGTTTTGCTTTTCCCGCCCATGCAGCCTAAAGAAGACTTTCGTTCAATATTCTTGCGCCGAGTTCAAAAGGCCCATGTCCGAGGCCACGCCGCCGACCCTTGATGCGCTTCGCCAGGAGATCGACAAGATCGACGGCAAGATCCACGCCCTGCTCCGCGCCCGAGCGGAGGTGGTGACCCATGTCGCCAAGGCGAAGGCCGCGAGCGCGTCCGCATCCGACGGCCCCGCCCCGGCTTTCCGCGCGGCGCGCGAGGCGGATGTGCTGCGGGCGCTGGCCGGGCGCCATGACGGCCCGTTTCCGGTGCCGTCGCTGGTCCGCATCTGGCGGGAGATCATCTCCGGCAATACGCGCATTCAACAGCATGTGACAGTCGCCGTGCATCGCCCCGACAAGGGCGACGGCGCGGGCTGGGACATGGCGCGGGATCATTTCGGCCTCGGCATGTCCTATCTGCCCATGCGCCGGGCGCGGGACGTCGTCGTCGCTGTCCGGGACGGCCAGGCCGGCATCGGCGTCCTGCCCGCCCCCGGCGCTGAAGACGGCGAGGACCCCTGGTGGCCGTCGCTGGCCGCAGATACAGACACTCTCCCGCGCATCGTCCTGAAATTGCCGGTTCTGCGCTCCTCGCAGGCCCCGGCGGCGCGCCCCCATGTGGCGCTGATCCTGCCAGGCCCCGAGGCCGAGGCCGCCGACAGCCATTATCTGGCGATCGAAGCCGCCCAGGGCGTCGCCCGCGACCGGGTCGCGGCGGCGCTGGCGGAGGCCGGCATCCGGGCGGAGCCGTTGCTCTCGTCGCCGGCCGCGGCGGGGCTTTATCTGGCCGAGGTCACGAGCGGCTGGACGGGCGCGATCAAGAACCCGGCCATCCGCCACGTCACGCCAATCGGCGGGTACCCGGCGCCGATTGGCATTGCCTGATACCGGTCCAGCGCTGCTGTTTTCCAAGTCTTTCACTGCCCCATCGTTGAAGGGATGCGATCCGAAATGTCCGATCGTCCGAAGTCGCTGACGCCCCGCCCCGGCATCATGGAGATCGCCCCCTATGTGCCGGGCGAAGCCAGGATCGCCGGCCATGCCGAACCGGCCCAGCTCGCCGCCAACGAAAATGCCCTGGGGCCGGGCGCGGCCGCGGTGGCCGCATATCAGGCCGGCGCCGGCAGCTTGCATCGCTATCCCGATGGCGGGGCGACGGCGCTCGTCCAGGCGATCGGCAAGGCCCATGGGCTTGACCCCGCCCGGATCGTCTGCGGCGCGGGCTCGGACGAGCTGCTCTCCTTCCTCGGCCGCGCCTATGCGGGCCCCGGCGACGAGGTCCTGTATTCCGCCCACGGCTTCCTGATGTACCCGATCATCGCCCGGACGGTCGGCGCGACGCCGGTGACCGCGCCCGAGGTCGACCTCGCCGCGAGCGTCGACAATCTGCTCGCCGCCGTCACGCCGAAGACGCGCATCGTCTTCGTGGCGAACCCGAACAACCCCACCGGCTCCATGCTGTCGGCGCGGGAGATGCAGCGCCTGCGCGCCGGCCTGCCGGACGACGTGCTGCTGGTGATCGACGCGGCCTATGCCGAATATGTGGATCACCCCGACTATGACGCGGGCGTCAGCCTGGTCGACGCCGGCGAGAACACGGTGATGACGCGCACCTTCTCGAAGATCCACGGCCTCGCCGCGGTGCGCCTGGGCTGGTGCTATGCGCCGGCGAGCGTCATCGCCGTGCTGCAACGCATTCGCGGGCCGTTCAACGTGACCTCCGCCGCGCTCGCCGCCGGCGCCGCGGCCATCGCCGACACGGCCCATGTGGACCGGAGCCGGAAGCACAACGCCGTCGAGCGCAAGCGCCTTGCCGACCGGCTTGGCCAGCTTGGCCTGACCGGGCCGGAGAGCCACGGGAATTTCCTGCTGATCCGCTTCGCCGACGCCGCCGCCGCGACGGCTGCGCTGGAAGCCATGAACCGCGCCGGCGTGATCCCGCGCCGGGTCGCCGGCTACGGGTTGCCCCAGTGCCTGCGCATCACCGTCGGCACGGCCGCCGAGAACGACAAGGTCGTCGCCGCGCTCACCGATTTCATGCAGGCGGGCCAGGCCCGATGACCGATTTTCAAGCCTTCGAGCAAATCACGATCATCGGCATCGGGCTGCAAGGCGCCTCGATCGCGATCAACGCCCGGGAACGCGGCCTCGCCAGGCGCATCCATATCGGCGATATCTCGAAGGCGCACTGCGACCGCGCCCTCGAAATCGGGCTTGGCCAGATGGCGACCCAGGATCTGGCGGCGGCGGTCGAAGGCTCCGACGCGGTGTTCGTCGCCGTGCCGCTCGGCGCTATGGCGGCGGTGGGCGAGGCCATCGGCCCGGCCCTGAAGCCTGGCGCCATCGTCACCGACACCGGGTCGACCAAGCAATCGGTCATCCGCGATCTGGGGCCGAGCATTCCCTCCGGCGTGCATTTCGTCCCGGCCCATCCCATCGCCGGCACGGAATATTCCGGCCCGGACGCCGGCTTCCTGAAACTGTTCGAGGACCGCTGGTGCATCCTGACGCCGCCGCCCGGCGCCAATGTCGCCGCCGTCCAGCGGATACGGGCGTTCTGGGAAGCCTGCGGCTCCCTGCTGGAAGAAATGGAGCCGCGGCATCACGACCAGGTGCTGGCGATCACCTCGCATCTGCCGCATCTGATCGCGTTCACGATCGTCGGCACGGCGACGGACCTGGAGGCGCAGCTGACCCAGGAGGTCATCAAGTTCTCCGCCTCGGGCTTCCGGGATTTCACCCGCATCGCGGCGTCCGATCCGGTGATGTGGCGGGACGTGTTCCTGAACAACAAGGAAGCGCTGCTCGAGTCGGCGGCGCGCCTGTCGGAGGATCTGGCCCGGCTGCAGCGCGCGATTCGCTGGGGCGAGGGCGAGGAGATCGAAGCCCTGATCAACCGCGCCCGGGGCATCCGCCGCGCCTTGATCGAGGCCAAGCAGGCATAAAGCTATTCAAACGCAAAAAACCCGCCGGGGATGCTCCCTGGCGGGTTCGCGCGAAGCGGCGCGCCGTCAGCCGGATCAGGCTGCGGCGGCGTCCCGCTTGGCTTTGGCGCGGGTGACTTGCCGCTTCAGCTTCCGCGCGTCGTCGGAGAGCTTGGAAGAGCCGGTCCCGAGCAGGTAGGCGTCAAGGCCGCCATTATGCTCGATCGTGCGCAGGCCGTTGGTCGAGACGCGCAGCTTGACCGCGGCGCCAAGCGCCTCGGACATCAGCGTCACGTTCTGCAGATTCGGGCGGAAGGTCCGCTTTGTCTTGTTATTCGCATGGCTGACATTATTGCCAACCATGACGCCTTTGCCGTTGATGGCGCAGCGACGAGCCATGGCCTATTCCCAGATTGTCGGATCGATGATCGATGAAGCCGCGGCTTATACGAGATTATGCCCCGGATCGTCAAGCGGCGAGCCATCGCTCCAGCCAGACGACGTCGATGGTGTTCGCCACGAAATCGCTGGATCGGATGATGCGGCGCTGCAGGTTCAGATTGGTCGAGACGCCTTCGATGACGAACTCGTCGAGCGCCCGCCGCATCCGGGCGAGCGCCGCCGTCCGGTCGGCCGCATGCACGATCAGCTTGGCGATCAAGCTGTCGTAATAGGGCGGCACCTTGGCGCCCTGGAACATGTGGCTGTCCACCCTGACCCCAGGCCCGCCGGGCGGATGGAACAGTTTCACGGTTCCGGGCGACGGCGCGAAGGTGATCGAATCCTCAGCGTTCACCCGCACTTCGATGGCATGGCCATTGGCGCGGATATCGTCCTGGCGGAGATCGAGCCCGACGCCCGCCGCGACCTTGAGCTGGGCTTCGACGATATCGACGCCGGAGACCAGCTCCGTCACCGGATGCTCGACCTGCAGCCGGGCGTTCATCTCGATGAAATAAAATTCGCCGCCCGCATACAGAAACTCGACCGTGCCCGCGCCGCGATAATCGATCGACGCCGCGAGGCCGGCGGCGAGCCGCCCGACATGATCCCGCTGCTCGGGCGACAGCACCGGCGAGGGCGCTTCCTCGATCAGCTTCTGGAAGCGGCGCTGCACCGTGCAGTCGCGCTCGCCCAGGTGCACCGCATGGCCCTTGCCGTCGCCCAAGACCTGCACTTCGATATGGCGCGGCCGGTCGATGGCCTTTTCGACATAGACCGAGCCGTCGCCGAACGCCGCCGTCGCTTCCGAAGTCGCGACCTCGAACGCCCGGGCCAGATCCTCCTTGCGCTCGACGCGCTGCATGCCCCGGCCGCCGCCGCCGGCGGCCGCCTTGATCAGCACGGGGAACCCGGCGGCCAGGGCGGCGCGCTGGGCCGAGGCGACGCTGCCGATCAATTCCGTGCCGCCCGGAACCAGCGGCAGTTTCGCCTTGAGCGCGGCTTGCTTCGCCTGAATCTTGTCGCCGAGCATCGCGATCTGGGCCGGCGTCGGGCCGATGAACGTCAGGCCATGGCCTTCGACGATTTCGGCGAAACGAGCGTTCTCGGCCAGGAAGCCCAGGCCCGGATGGATCGCCTCGGCGCCGGTCACGTCCGCCGCCGTCAGGATCGCCGGGACGTTCAGATAACTGTCCTTGGCCGCGGGCGGGCCGATGCAGACGGACTCGTCTGCCAGCCGGACATGCATGGCCTCCGCGTCGGCGGTGGAGTGCACCGCGACCGTCTGGATGCCCATCTCCCGACAGGCGCGAATCACCCGGAGCGCTACGTCCCCGCGGTTCGCGATCAATACTTTCTTGAACATGTCCGGGGCTTACTCGACGACCATGACCGGCTCGCCATACTCGACGGCCTGGCCGTTCTCGACCTCGATCGAGCGGACGGTGCCGCTGCGCGGCGACGGCACCTGGTTCATGACCTTCATGGCTTCGATGATGAACAGGATGTCGCCGGCGGCGACCCGGTCGCCGACCTTCACGAACGCCGGCTCGCCGGGACCCGTCTGCAGGTAGACCGTGCCGACCATGGGGGACGGCACCGAGCCCGCGGGCGGGCCCTCAGGGGCGGCGGACGCGCCGTTCGCCGGGGCCGCCATGACAGGGGCCGCGGCGGCCAGCGCAGGGGCCTGCACGACGGGCATGGCGATCCGGATGCGCCGTTCGCCGTCCTGGTACTCGATTTCGCCGAGGCCGGTTTCTTCAAGCAGCGCCGCGAGCGTCCGCACCGCCTCGGCATCGATCTTCATCGCCATGGGTCACTTGTCCTTTGGAGCGTCGGCCAGGAGCGCGGCCAGCGCATCCAGGGCCAAAATATAGGTATGCGCGCCGAAGCCAGCGATCGATCCGGTCGCGGCCTTGGCGATATAGGAGACGTGACGGAAAGGCTCACGCTTGTGAATATTGGAGAGATGCACTTCCAGAACCGGGCAATCCATCAGCATCAGGGCGTCCATCAAGGCGACCGAAGTATGGGTCAGGCCGGCGCCGTTGATGATGACGCCCGCGATCTTGCCGCGCGCTTCATGCAGCCAACCAATGAGTTCGCCTTCATAGTTGGATTGCCGGAAGTCCGATACAAGGCCAAGCGACGCCGCTTTCTGCGCGGCCATGGCCTCGATATCGCCAAGCGTCTGGCGCCCATAGATTTCCGGCTGGCGCACGCTAAGCATATTCAGGTTCGGGCCGTTCAGGATCAGGGCCGTCTTCGACATTCCGCTGTCCGCCAATTGTTCGAGGGAACGCAATCGCCGCCGGTGATAGCGGATCGCCTGCCGCCCCGCAAATCCGGCCGGAGCATGGCGCGGCCATTCGAGCGCGGCGTTTATGCTGCAGCTTCATGCGATCTGTCGGATTATCCACAGGCTCAGCGCCGCCTGGCGAGAGTTCAGCGGCCGCCGCCTGCCAGCGACGCCATGGGAAACGCATAGAGGCGTTCCCGCCCCAACAGAAAGATCCGAAAGCCCCGGCGGAACAAGCTGCGGATCGGCGGCGCCTGCACATCGAGCCCGCCGGTGTAGGCGCCGAAGGCCGGCAGCACCATCCTGGCGCCGTCAGTGACGAAACAGAAGGCGGAGACCCGGCGGGCCGCCGTCGCGACCGAAGCCTTCGGGTGCAAGTGGCCCGCCACCTCCCCCGGCGCCGCGCCGGGCCGCGGCTGATGGCGGAGGATCAGATTGCCGAGGGCGATCTCGGCGGCGCCCTTGCCGCCAAGGTCGGCCGGCGGCGCGGGATCGTGATTGCCCGCCGCCCAGACCCACTCGACGCTGGCCGTCAAGGCGGCGATCCGGCTCCGTTCCAGCGGCGCGAGCCGCGCCGGGCCGTCCGCATCGTGGAAGCTGTCGCCAAGCGCCACGACCCGGGCCGGGCGGGTCCGGCGCATGGTCAGCGCCAGACGCTCCAGGGTCGCTGCCGTGTCGTAGGGCGGCGCCAGCCGGCGCGACCGGGCCGCCATCGCCGAGCCTTTCTCGAAATGCAGATCGGCGACGACGAGCGTGCGGCAGGCCGGGCGGAACGCGGCGCCTTCCGGCGTCAGCAGCAAGCTCTCGCCATTCAGGGTCATTGGGGTCACGGGAAGCGGCGGCTCCAGGGGCGGGCGACGGAACGATGCCCAGGATGTCTAGCCGATCTCCGCTTCCGCCGCATCGCTTTCCGCCGCCGCATCGTCATCAAGCAAGGGCACGACGTGGATAAGATGGTCCGGCCCGATCGCCAGACCGAAGCCGCCCGTCCGGGCGATCAGCAGCCGTGCGGTCAGCTCCGCGGTCAGCGGCCATTCCCGCAGGACGCCGCCGGCGCCCTCCAGATCGATCAGCGCGACGCCCGGCGCAGGCGCGTCAAGGCGCGCCATCGCCTGGTTCCGGCCGTTCAGCCAGGTCGCATCGACGACCGCGCGGCCCTCGCCCGTATCGTCCGCTTCGCCGAAGGGCGCGATCGTCCGACAGGACTTCGCCGCCAGGTCGACGATGACGATGGCGCCGTCATCCTGGACGATCAGCAAGGACTGCCCGTCCTCGGAGAAATCGAGGGCTATCGGCGACGTCTCGCAGGTCGCGGCAAAATAGAAACCGAGCGTCTCGCCATCGGGTTCGCCTTGATAGACGTAGGGCTTGCGCTCGAAGATATAGACATCGTCATCGCCCTGGTCGGTGGCGAACCACCGGCCGTCGCGGGACATGGCCGTCGGCTGCCACAGCGTGCCCGGCTCGAGCTGATGGTCGCCGAAGCTGTCGCGGCGGCCGAGTTCGAGGTTCAGCAAAGGATGCTCTTTGCCGTAGACGACGAACCCGGCAAAGAACCGGCCATCGCCGGAGACGGAGCCCGTCGCGATCGCGTCCCCCCCATCCTCGACGTCATAGATCGGGTTGACGGACTGCTTGTCCAGATCGATCAGATAATTGGTCGTCCGGTCCTGGCCGTCGGAATCGTCATGGCTCTCGACCATCAGGCGCCGGCTCCCGCAATGCACGAAAGACGCATTGCTGAAGTGCTCCAGCATGCCCGGCGGGCAGATGTCGGACCAGGTCTTGAGCACGGCGCCCGTGGCGCAGTCGAGCAAGGTCGCCGACTCCGTGCCGTGGATCGCCAGAACCTCCCGGCCATCCAGGCTGATACTCATGGCTCCGACAGCGCCGGCAAGCCGCGGCAGGGTCCGAAGGCCCGCAAGTTCGGGCATGGGCGCCGCATCGGACCCGGCCGCGAACGGCGCCTCGTCGGGCGTCGCGGCATCGGCGGTCCCGCCGGCGCCCGACGCCGGGCCGGCAAGGCGGGCCGGCGGGCCTGACGGGCCGGCGCGGCGGTCCTTCCGCCGCGAAACGATAATGCCGACGACGACCGCGGCCGCGAGCAGAACGGCGATCAGAAATACGATTTTCATTGTGGCGGCCGCTCCTGCTTGGTTGGTTACCCGCCTGCCTGCCGTCGCCCGCGCAGGACGGCGCCAACGCTGCGTCCCCCTCTACATATCGTCGGTTTTATAGTTTTCAATGATCTCATCCATGGTGCGATCCCGCTTGAAGCCCATGGCGTCCGACCGGGCGGTCTTGAAGCGCGCCGGCCAGGTTTCGACGATCGCGGCGATGGCCGGGTCGGGGGTCCAGTCAATCAAGCCCGGATCGCCGCCGGCGCGAGCGAGCGCTTCGACCATTTCCGCGACGGTCACGGTGACGCCGGCGAGATTGATCGTCCGCCACGGCGCCCAGAGGTCGGCCGGCGTATCGAGCGCGTGCGCCAGCGCCGCCGTCACCGCGCGCGGGCTGGCGATCCAGAGCGGCAGGTCGCGGCTGACGGGACAGGTCGTCGCGACGCCGTTCAAGGGCTCCCGCAGAATGCCCGAGGCGAACGAGGACGCCGCCTTGTTCGGTTTGCCCGGCCGGATCACCACCGTCGGCAGCCGGAGGACGCGGCCGTCGATGAAGCCCTTCCGGCTCATGTCATTGATGAGATATTCGCCGATCGCCTTCTGGGCGCCGTAGCTGGATTGCGGCCGGGTCGGCGTGTCGTCGTCGACCACGGGCGGCGTCGCGCCGAATGCGGCGACGGAGCTTGTGAACAGCACCTTCGGGCAGGTCCCAAGGCCGCGCAGATGCTCCAGCATCAGGCGCAAGCCGTCGATGTTGACGCGCATGCCAAGGTCGAAGTCCGCCTCGGCGCCCGAGGAGACGACGGCCGCCAGATGCACGACGGCGTCGACGTCCGGCGGCGCGATCCTGGCCAGCATGCCCGGCGCCAGAAGGTCGCCGACAATGGCGGTCGCCTTGGGCGGCAGGTCGGGCATCGGCGCCTGATCGAACAGCGTGATCCTCGCCACATCGGCGCGCGCCGACAACGCCGTCGCCAGCTTGCGCCCCAGAAACCCGCCGCCGCCGGTAATCAAAACATGGCGCATGCCGCACCCTCCTTTGCAATCCCGGGTCTGACCCTAGCGAAGCCTGAGGCCCGGCGCGACTGCGAAGACACTGGACGCCGCATACTCGCCCCGCGTAAAAGGGACTCCACTGACAAATTAGTCCGATTGGGAGCGGCCAGACGCCGATGACTGACGTCGCTGACCGTGTGAAAGACATACTCGCCGAAGAGTGCGAGGCTGATCGGGCCGCGCTCTCCGACGATGCGCGCCTCGAAGATGTGGGCATCTCTTCGGTCGATATGGTGCAGGTCATGTTCGCCATCGAGGAAGAGTTCGGCATCTCGATCGGCGAGAACGACATGAGCCTTGACATCGAAACGGTCGGCGAAGTCACAGCGGCTATCCAGCGCCTCGTCGCTGCGGCCGGCTAAGGCGGATACCCGCAGTTCATGCGCAGGGTCGCCATTACCGGACTAGGGGCAGTGTCATCCCTTGGACATGATGTCCAGAGCTTGATCGAAGGCACGCGCGAGGGCCGTTCCGGCGTCGCGCTGACCACCTTGCCCAACGCTGAGCTGCTGAGCGCGCGCTATGTCGCCGAGGTCAAGAACTGGGACGGCGCCGCGACGCTCGGCAAGAAAAAGCTGAACCTCGCCGACCGCTTCAGCCAGTTCGCGGTCGCGGCCGCCCAACAGGCCGTCGCCGACGCCGGCGACATTTCGGGCGAGCGCACGGCCGTCATCGTCGGCACCGGCGTCGGCGGCGCCACCACCATCGAGGAAGCCTACGACCGGGTCTGGCGCGACGGCCAGCAGCGGGTGCATCCGTTCTCGATCCCCCGGCTGATGGCGAACGGGCCGCCCAGCCTGATCAGCATGGAATTCGGCATCACCGGACCCGGATTCGCCATCTCCAGCGCCTGCTCCTCCTCGAACCATTCGATCGGCATGGCGTTCGGCATGATCCGCCGGGGCGAGGTCGATGTCGCGGTCGCGGGCGGCGCCGAAGCCTCGATCACCTTCGCGGGCCTGAAGGGCTGGGAAGCGCTTCGGGTCATCGCGCCCGATGTCTGCCGGCCGTTTTCGCGGGACCGGCGCGGCATGATCCTCGGCGACGGCGCCGGCATCGTGCTGCTGGAGGACATGGACCGCGCCCGGGCCCGCGGCGCCACGATCCATGCCGAGCTCGCCGGCTTCGGCATGTCGTCGGATGCGATGGACATGGTGCAGCCGTCGATGGCGGGCGCGGCGCGCGCCATCGCCCAGGCGCTCGCCTCCGCCGGCATGAACCCGGAAGACATCGGCTATATCAACGCCCACGGCACCGGCACGCCGGCGAACGACCCGACGGAAACCAAGGCCATCCGCCATGTCTTTGGGGCGGCGGCGGACAAGCTGCTCGTGTCCTCGACGAAAGCGATGCACGGGCACGGGCTAGGCGCCGCCGGCGCGCTGGAACTGGTCGCGACCATCGGGGCGCTGCAGTCCGGCATCATCCCGCCGACGATCAATTTCACCGAGGCCGATCCGGAATGCGACCTGGACTATGTGCCGAACGTCGCCAGGGAACGCCGCATCGCCGCCGCCGTCTCCAACAGCTTCGCCTTCGGCGGCCTGAACGCTGTCCTCGCGATCCGCGCCGTCTGACAGGCGCTGGCTCTTGCGCATGGCGCGTCCGGGCGAAAGCAGCGGCTTGCAGGCGCTGACGTTCAGCCGCACACTTTCTCCCGCGTCGAGCGCGTTCTGCATGGGAGATCCGCTGTGAACCATATCGCCTCCAGCCTGAAAGCGGATTACGAGCGCGACGGTTTCGTCTTTCCTCTTGACATTCTTTCAGCGGCCGAAGCGGCGGACCTCCGCGCCGACCTCGAGGCGGGCGAGGCGGCGCTCGCCGGCGACCGGAAGCGCCTGGGCATGCTTCGCGGCTACCCGGCCCGCCTGCTGCCGTCGTTCGACCGGCTGACCCGGCATCCGGCCATGGTCGCCGCCGCCGCAGCCATCCTGGGGCCGGACGTGCTGGTCTGGGGCTCGGGCCTGTTCATCAAAGAGGCGAACAGCCCGCACTACGTCTCATGGCACCAGGACCTGACCTATTGGGGCCTCGACCGGGCCGACGAGGTCACGCTCTGGGTCGCGCTCTCGCCGGCGACGGTCGCCAGCGGCTGCATGCGGTTCGTGCCCGGCAGCCACCGCGAGCGCATCCTGCCCCATGCCGACAGCTTCGGCGCCGACAACCTCCTGAGCCGCGGCCAGGAGCTCGCGGTCGCTGTCGATGAGGCGCAAGCCGTCGATGTGACCTTGGCGCCGGGCCAGGCCTCGCTCCATCATGGCCATCTCTTTCACGCATCCGGCCCGAACACGACGGGCGACAGGCGCATCGGCGCCGCAATCCGCTACATCACGCCCGCCATGCGCGCCCGCTCCGGCCCCGCGACCGAGGTGGCGCTGGCGACCGGGGAGGATCGCTTCGGCCACTTCGCCATCGTCCCGCCGCCCAGGAGCCGCATGGACGCCGCCGATTTCGCGGCCGTCGCCGCCGACATCGAGCGCCGCGAGACAATTTTGTACGAGGGCGCCGCCGAAGCTGGCAATCGCCAAAGCTGACACGCCGCGCGGACGGTTTCCCGGGCCAGATCAACCTGGCGAAACGGCACTTTCCCAGGGGCGGCGCTTCGGGCTAAGTTGCGGGCGATATTGAGCGAAGCGCCTTTTCGCCCGCCCAAAGACAAGGAACGCCGAGATCATGGCCATTCAGTCGAAGCGCAGGCCCGCCAGGAGCGGCCGCTGATGGCGTTTACCACGCGGCCGGAATTGCACGGCGTCTTCGGCGTCGTCGGCTCCACCCACTGGCTCGCCAGCCAGCACGCGATGGCGGTTCTGGAGAAGGGCGGCAACGCCTTTGACGCCGCCGTCACCGGCGGCTTCGTGCTGCAGGTGGTCGAACCGCATCTGAACGGCCCCCTGGGCGACATGCCGGCGCTGATCTGGCCGGCGGCCGAGGGCAGGACCCGGGTCATCTGCGGCCAGGGTCCCGCCCCGGCGGCGGCGACGATCCCCGCCATGAAGGCGCTCGGGCTTGACGTCATCCCAGGCTCCGGCCTGCTGGCGCCCTGCGTGCCGGGCGCGACCGACGCCTGGCTCTTGATGCTGCGCGACTACGGCACGATCTCGCTTGAGGCGGCGCTCCGCCCGGCGATCGAGCTTGCCGCGGGCGGCTTTCCGGTCGTCCAGCACATGACCAGCACGATCGATTCGGTCGCGACGCTCTTCCAGGATGAATGGACGACCTCGGCCACCCTCTGGCTCGACGGCGGCGCCGCGCCGCAACCGGGCCGCCTCTGGAAGAACCCCGGCCAGGCGGGCTTTTACGAACGCCTGATCGAAGCAGGCGCCAGCGGCGACCACGAAACGCGGATCGACAAGGCGCGGCAATGCCTGAAGACCGGGTTCGTCGCCGAGGCGATCGACCGCTTCATCCGCTCGACTTCCGCCATGGATGTCTCGGGCAAACGCAACAAGGGGCTGTTGACCGGCGACGATCTCGCCGGTTGGGAAGCCAGCTACGAAGAGCCGCTGTTGCAGACCTTCGGCGACTACACGGTCGCAAAACCCGGCCCCTGGTCGCAAGGCCCGGTCTTCCTCCAGCAACTCGCGCTGCTCGAGGGCATGGGGCTTGAGGCCATGGACCCGATGGGCCCCGAATTCGTGCATACGGTGACGGAGGCGGCGAAGCTGGCCTATGCCGACCGGGAAGCTTTCTACGGCGACCCGGATTTTGTCGATGTCCCGATGGAGACGCTGCTTTCGTCCGACTACAACGACGCGCGCCGGCGCCTGATCGATCCGCAATCCGCATCGATGGAGCTGCGCCCCGGCCAGATCGAGGGCTTCGGCAACAAGATCGGCAAGGGCCGCGCCGAGCGCGCCTTCGGCCCCGGCGTCGGCGAACCGACGATGGACAAGCTGGAAGGCGCGACCTCCGGCCCGGTCGACGGCGATACCTGCCATATCGACGTGATCGACCGGCACGGCAACATGGTCTCCGCGACGCCCTCCGGCGGTTGGCTGCAATCCTCGCCCGCCATTCCTGCGCTTGGCTGCTGCCTCGGCACGCGCGCCCAGATGTTCTGGCTGGAAGAGGGGCTGCCAGGCTCGCTCGCGCCCGGCAAGCGCCCGCGCACGACGCTCTCGCCCTCCTTCGCGCTCCGCCGCGGCGAGGCCTACATGCCCTTCGGCACGCCCGGCGGCGACGGCCAGGACCAGTGGACCCTGATCTTCTTCCTGCGCCATATCCTGCATGGCTACAATCTCCAGGAGGCCATCGACGCGCCGACTTTCCAGAGCCATCATTTCCCGTCCTCCTTCTTCCCCCGTCAGGCCGAGCCCGGCCGGCTGGTGCTGGAAGGCCGGTATCCCGACGCCACGGTCGACGCGCTGAAGCGCCTGGGGCATGGCGTCGAAGTCGCCGGCCCATGGACGCAAGGACGCATCAGCGCCTGCGCCAAAGACGGCGCCCTGCTGAAGGCGGCGGCCAATCCGCGCCTGATGCAGGGCTACGCTGTCGGCCGCTAGGCCGGCCGCGGAACCGTCGCGATGGCCGAACGCCCTGGACATGCCGCCGCAACGCTGGCTCTCGCTCTCGGGCTGACCGCGGGCATGAGCCATGGCGCTGCGGCCCAGACGCCTGTCCCAGGCGCTGTTTCGCCTTCGCCGTTCGGGTTTTCGACCGCGCCCGATGGCGGCGCGCCGGCGCTGATCGACGCGGACGCCATGGTCTACGACAAGGACCGCGATGTCGTGACCGCGACCGGCAATGTGACGGTCGTGCAGGGCGCCCGCGCCCTTGCCGCCGATCGCATCGAGTATTTCGTCGGCGCGGACAGGGTGGTCGCGACCGGATCGGTCACGGTGCTTGAGCCTGGCGGCGAGGTCATCAGCGCCGATCGCGCCGAACTCACCGACGGCATGAAACGCGCGGTCGCGAGCGAGCTTGGCCTCAGGCTTTCCGACGGCTCCCGCCTGGTCGGGCGGACGGTCGACCGGATCGCCGGCGACCGCACCATCCTGACCGACGCCGCCTTCACTCCCTGCACGCTCTGCGCCGACAAGCCGGAGGAAGCGCCGATCTGGCGGCTACGGGCGCGCAAGGTCGAGCATGACGAGGTCGCCCACGACATCAACTACGAGGACGTGACGCTCGATATCGCCGGCGTCCCGGTCATGTACCTGCCCTATTTCAGCCACCCCGACCCGACCGTCGACCGGCGGACCGGGTTCCTCTCGCCGACCTTGTTTTTCGGCGGCGAGTTCGATGCGATCGCCCAGATTCCGTATTACTGGTCGATCGCGCCCAATATCGACCTGACCTTCAAGCCATTCGTCACGGCAGAGTCGCTGCCGGTCGCGGCCCTGGAGTACCGCCATCTGTTCGAAAGCGGCGCGATCCGCTTCGACGGCAGCATCGGCCAGTTGGATCGCACGTCGAACAGCGGCGACCGGGTGGAGGATACGACCCGCGGCCATGCCTTCCTCGACGGCCAGTTCGCGCTCGACGACACATGGCGGGCGACCCTGGTCGGCCGCCTGGCGTCCGACGACAGCTACCTCGAAACGTTCCACATCGACGACGCCGACGTGCTGCGCAATCAGGCGTTCGTCGAAGGCTTCTGGGATGACAGCTACGCCCGGATCGGCGGCTTCGGCGTTCAGGACCTGCGGGAGTCCACCAGTCAGAACGACACGCCCTATGCCCTGCCGGAACTGTTCGCCGCCTATCGGGGCGCTGCCGGCCCCTATGGCAACGCCTTCGGCCAGACCGACGCCCGCGTCCTGGGGCGCAACAGGGGCGCCGACGGCGAAAGCGTGTCGGCGACCGTCGGATGGGAACTGCCGATCACCACGGCCGGCGGCCACCTCTTCGATTTTCAGGCGAGCCTCAGGGGCGACTTCTACGATACCCGCGACGGCCAGGCGATCGGCGCCGCCAATGACGGGACCGCGACCCGCGCCGTTCCGCGCGCCGTCGCCGGCTGGCGCTATCCGCTGCTGCAGGAAAATAGCTGGGGCGCCTTGATCCTGGAGCCGCGCGCCCAGGCGGTGCTGTCCCTCGACAATATCCGCAGCAACGATATTCCGAACGAAGACAGCCGCGCCATCGAGTTCGACGACAGCAATATCTTCAGTCCCGACCGCTTTCCCGGACGGGATCTGGTCGATGACGGCCAGCGGATCGACTATGGCCTGTCGGCGACGGGCCTGTTCGCCGATGGCGGCCGGGTCCGCGGCTTTATCGGCCAGAGCATGGCCCGCAAGCCCGGCGCCTTCGCCGCGGCCGCCGGCATGACCGGCCATTGGTCGGACGTGGCGGCGGCGGCGGCGTTCTCGCCCGCCCCCTGGCTCGACCTTTCCTGGCGCATGCGGCTGGAGAAGGACGCCTCCGGGGTTCGCCAGCAGGAAGTCGCGGTCGTGGCGGGGCCGACCTGGCTGCAGGGCCGCGCCGCTTACGTGAAAGTCGATCAGGAAGCCCAGGGGCCGGAATTCTCGACCGCCGGCGAGCAGCTCGACATCGGCTTCTCCGCCCAGCCGGACCCATACTGGCGCATCGGCGCGCGCCATCGCCGCGACCTGGATACGGGCCGCTCCCTGCTATGGAGCGCCTCGACCGGATATTCCGACGAATGCCTGTCGATCGACTTCGGCATCGAACGCGATTTCGCGAGCCAGGCCGATGGCGGCGGCAGCGAGGATACGGTCTTCATCCGGGTGACGTTCAAGCACCTGGGCGGCATCGGCATCAGCCAGGGCGTCGCCAGCCAGAGCGGCGATCAGCCGTAAATCGACGCCATTTGCGGCGGCGGCGCCTCGATCAGAGGGTCTTGCCGTCGCGCATCGCCTGCTGGCGTTCGGCCTGGGGGCTGCCATTGCCGGGCATGACGATCTGGGTCTGGGAGATGACCGCCAGCTTCTTGCCGGCCGCGTCGGTGACGACGGTCTGCCAGACTTGCGTCGTGCGGCCGACATGCACCGGCGTCGCTTCGCCGATCAGCTTGCCGGGCCGGGCGCCGCGCAGGAAGTTGGTTTTCGATTCCAGCGTCGAGGTCACGGCGCCGTCGGGCAGGTTCATGATCGCGCCGCGCGCGCCGAGCGTATCGGCAAACGCCATATAGATGCCGCCATGAACGGCGTCGGCGCCGTTGGTATGCTCTTCCCGCGCCTCCATCTCCGCCAGGATGCGCGTCTTGGAGACCTCGACAAAGACAATGCCGAGGGCTTCGATAAAGTTTTTATGGCTCACGATTGCAGGGACTTTCGTTCGGGTCGGATCGATTTGGCGGGTCAGACCGATTTGGCGGGTTTGGACGCATCGGCCTCGGCGGCCGGCGCGTCGGGCGGCGGCAGAAATTCCACGTCGACGCCTTCGAGCGGGGCGTCGTCGGCGAGATCCTCCGCATTCGCAGGCCCGTCAAGCAGGGCGACGGCGTCGATCGGGTTCGGCAGTTCCGCGGCCGGGACATAGTTCGGACGGCGCCATTCCATCGAGTCGAAATGCCCTGTCGGGCTGATCGCCGACCACGTCATGGCGACCGCGCCGGATTCGCGGCAGACCCAGACCGGGTCGGGCGCCGCGACGGCGGCCCGCGCCAGCCAGTCGCGGGCGATCGCGCGGTCGCCGCCGGACGCAAGCTCGATATCCGCCATCAGGCGGCAGACGCGCGCGTCGGGATTGGCGGCCGCAAGCGGGGCGAGTTGCTCTTTCGCGGCCTCGTAATCGCCGATCCGCACGGCCTGCCGCGCGATCATGATGCGGGTTTCCGGGCTGCCCGGATTGGCGGCCGCCAGCTTCTTGAACTTCTCGAACTGCTTATTTGGCGCATAGATTTCGGTGATGCGCTCATAGATCGGCACGAGGTCGGGATGCGGATTGACCGACCAGATGTCGTAGACGATCTTATCGGAGCGGCCGAGGCGCCCGTACCGGCTTTCCATGTCCGCAAACTGGATGGCGGCCGGCAGGAATTCCGGATGCGCCTGATAGGACTCCTTGGCCAAGGCCAGGGCTTCCTTGCCGTCATCGGCGGCGGCGCGCGCCCGGCTGGCCTCGACATCGACGACGGCGCGCCAGTGCTTGGCCTGGGCCGGTTCGACGAGCTTCTTGCGTTCAAGCTGCTTCAAGCTTTCCCGCGCCGCTTCCCAGCGGCCGGCGAGCGCCTGGACCCGGAACAAGGCGTCCAGCACCCAGGGCGTGCCGGGCTGGGCGCTGTTGGCCTCCTCGAGGATCGCGAGGGCGCGGCCCATGTCGCCCGCTTTGCGGGACTGCTGATAGAGGCCCTGAAGCCCGAGGAACCGGGTCTCGTCCAGTTCGGTCATGGCTTCGAATTGCGCGATCGCCGCCGCATCGTCGCCATTCTTCTGGGCGATCTGGGCGGACAGCATGCGGTTCAACGGCTGATCCGGCGAGAGCCGGGCTTCGGCGCGCAATTGCTGGCGCGCGGCTTCCCGCGTATCGCCGACGGCCAGGGCGACCATGCCGCGCGACAGCGCCAGATAGCCGTGCTCGCGCCGCCGCCTGCCCATGCCTTCGATGATGTCCTTGGGCTTCCGCCAGAACAGCCACGCCACGATATTCCAGACGACCAGCGCCAGGACGATCAACACGGTGGCGGCGACGGCGGCCTCGAACGGCGCATAGGGGCCGAAGATGCGGTCGCCCCAGGTCAGCGTGACCGGCGCATTGACGCCGCTCAGCAGGTAGACGCCCCAGATGACGACGGCGGCGACGGCAAAAAAGAGAAGTGCGCGCAGCATGTTTTAAGCCCCATCGGCGGCCAGGATGGCCGCCTCTTCTACGGCGTCCAGATCGCGGGGCGCGGCGTCGGCCGCCCTGGCCCGCTCCAACCACGCGGCGAACCGCGCCGCGTCCGAGCCTTCAAGCTGCTCGACCTCGGCGATGGCCTTCGGCAGATCGCCATCGGTCAGCGCCGCTTCGGCGCGGGCCGCGACTGCCGCAGCGCCGTCGCCTTCGACGCCCGCGCCGACCCGGCGGACCTTCACCCGATCGACGACGCCCCCGACCGCCCGGTCGAGCCAGCTTTCGCCGGAGCTCAACCGACCCTTCAGTTCATCCTGCCCGATCGCGACCGAAATCGCCTGAATCTCCGCGAGCAGCGCGTCCGCGCCCGGCAGCCCGCTCGTGGCGAACGCTGTCCACGGGCCTTCGGTCAAGGGTTTCGCATCGGGCAGCACGGCCTGGGCGCGGGTCAGCAACTGGTCGAACGGTTTGCCGGAGGCAACGCCCGTCCTGAGATCGTTCAAGGCGAGGATCGCTTTCGCCAGGGCCTGCACGCTGGACTTGCCCGACCGCGCTTCCAGGGCGGCCAGACGCTCTTCCAGCGCGGCCATCGCTGCAAGCCGCGCCGACAGTTCGCCATGCCGCGCCGTCATCTCGGTCAGGCGCGACGTCAGCTCGCCAAGCGTCCTGGCGTTCGCCGCCGCGGCCGCTTCGGCGTCGGCGGCGGCGCCCCGCGCCGCGCTGACGGCTTCGGTCAGTTCCGAGGACGCCGCGACCGCGGCCGCGCCGCCGCCCGCCTGTTCGCGCAAGGCCGCCAGCTCTTTCTTGAAATCGGTCAGATCGGCCGCGAAGCCCCGCATCATCGACGCGACGCGCGCCCCGAACTCGGCGTCCTTCGCCGCCTGCCTGGTCTGGCTTTCCTGGATCGCCGCGACCGCGTCGGCGCTCGCCTTGGCCGACTTCGCGGCGGCGGCGCTGTCGGTAAGGCTCCGCTGCACCGCCGGCAGGGTCTCGAGCGCCATCCGGCTCCGCAAGCCTTCGGGCGCCGCGATCAGGACGTACAGCACATAGAGCAAGCCCGCCGTCACGACGACGAGCCAGACCAGCATGATGCGCCTAACGCCCCGGCCCGGCTCATCCGCGTCCCCGCCATCCGACCCGGCGGCGGCGGCCATCGCCAGCGCCGCGGCGCCGGAGGCCGCATCGGCGCCGTCCCGCTCCGGACGGCCCGACGGCTCGGGCTGATCGTATGGCGATTCTGGCGGCGATTGAGGGGACGATTCTGGCCGCTCATCGGCGGCGGCGGTTTCCGGCTCGGGATCCGTTGCGTCGCGCCACTCCGCTTCGATCACGTCTTCCGGCGCATCGACAGCGTCACGCTTCTCCGCGCCGCCATCCGCCATGGCCGCCTGATCCGGCTGAGCCGCCGTATCATCCGGCTTGCCTTCAGGCGGCGCGTCATGCTTGGGCGCGTCCTGCACAGATGCATCCTGCGCGGA
>ERZ888423.268-NODE-268-length-55655-cov-7.461619_pt1 | contig 55655 bp, 43 predicted proteins | sample MGYA00520523_ERZ888423 | MGnify/ENA primary metagenome ERZ888423 (study PRJEB32303, sample SAMEA104408611) | aquatic metagenome | biome: Brackish water; feature: Pelagic; material: water | place: Baltic Sea | collected 2014-06-08T10:24:00 | depth 30,27 m ... | reverse complement strand
CGCGGTGTGGTTGGGTCATAAATACGGCACTCTGCTGACCCTATTGTATTTTGCTACAGCCACAACCCTGAGCGGATTATACGTGGCCGCGTGGATGGGGCTGCTGGGTTTTTTGGCCTATTGTGTTCCCACTATTTATGTCTTGTTTTTGACCGAAAAGGACAATCAAAAATTGCTCTCGGTGTACAAGGTCTTTCCACTGATCAACTTTATTTGTGGGGGCTGCATTTTTATCTATATCTTCTTCAAATATAACCTGCTGGGTTAAGGAGTGGGCATGAATACAAAATCAATAATCTTAATCCTTTTATCCGGGCTAATGGCGTTTATGGGCTATTACGCTTTGGTGGTCAAAGACGATTATTTTTCGATTATCCCAATGATTCTCCTGGCGGCACCGGCCTATTACGATTTGCTGAGGGTTGAATTAAAAAAGGGCTTGCTGCTCATTGCGATTTTAAGTGTTTATGCCACGGGAATTGAGGCCTTGAGTATTGTCACCTCTTTTCCTTATGGGTCCTTTAATTACAACGCGCAATTAGGGTACAAACTATTTGATTTAGTCCCATGGGCCGTGAGTTTTGGCTGGGTTCCTTTGGTCATTGGGGCGTTTGCGGTGGCGACCTGGGTTGTTGACAAAAGGCGGGTTCAATTTGCTGTAGGGGCGGGACTGTTAGTCTTTGCCGATTTAATTTTGGATCCGGGTGCCGTGCTGATGACCTTTTGGACCTGGAATGACCCCGGGGTGTATTATACCATTCCGTTTACTAATTATCTGGGATGGGGGTTCTCCTCAATTATCGGCGGTCTGATGTTTTATTATTTGATTCCAAAAAAGGCGCTTGATAATTTATCCCTGTTTAGTGTTTTAACCCTGTCTTTGGGTAATGCTTTTTGGATCGGGGTAACACTCAGTGGGGGGTACTGGATTCCCTTTGCGCTCGGGATACTGCTTCAGTTTTTTATGATTTATGCGGCGGGTCAAAAATTTGATTCTTAATTAGGCATTCTTGTCTATCTTTACAACGCTATGAAATTTGATCTCTCTGCCACAGGTTTGCGGTTCAGCCGCCATGTGCCAAAGGAGCAGTCGCCCTTTGAGCGTCTTTTTGAAATTTTCAAAGAGCTCATCACCCATACTTCGGGCGATTTTGACGAAGCTATTGATTGGCTGCGAGAACTTGACAAAGAATACACCCTTACCGACGAGAATTACACCATTGACGATTTTGTACGCGATCTACTTGAGCGCGCGTATATTCAGCCCAAAGGCGGTGGAAAAGACGGGGAGGGCTCTGGTATGGCCTTGACTCCGAAGACCGAGAAGCTGCTGCGGGAGCACGCGCTCAAACAAGTTTTTGGGAAATTAAAGAAAGCGGGGTCCGGGGACCATAAAACCAAATCAACGGGTCAAGGCAATGAGGCCACAGGAGAGTTTAAGGCGTATCAATTTGGCGATGCTTTAGAAAAGATTTCAATTACCGAGAGCATTAAAAATGCCCAAATCCGTAACATTGGAGGGGATTTTGACCTGCAACAAGAGGATTTGGTGGTCGAAGACAGTACCTATAATACCCAAATGAGCACCGTGCTGATGATTGACATTAGTCACAGCATGATTCTTTATGGGGAAGACCGAATAACCCCCGCTAAGAAGGTCGCTATGGCTTTGGCAGAATTTATTACCACGCGTTACCCAAAAGACACTTTGGATGTATTGGTTTTTGGCAATGATGCTTGGCCCATCGCCATTAAAGACATTCCTTATTTAGAAGTAGGCCCTTATCACACCAATACGGTGGCCGGGCTTTCTTTAGCCATGGATTTGCTGCGCCGCCGTAAAAACAGCAACAAACAGATTTTTATGATCACCGATGGCAAGCCCAGCTGTCTCAAGGAACCGGGAGGGACCTATTACAAAAACAGTGTGGGTCTAGATGATTATATCGTCGATAAGTGTTATAACATGGCCCGGCAGGCCTTAAAACTGCACATACCCATTACTACCTTTATGATTGCTCAGGATCCGTATTTGAAGCGTTTTGTGCGCACGTTTACAGAGGCCAACAAGGGCAAAGCCTTTTTTACGGGCTTAAAAGGTCTTGGAGAAATGATATTTGAAGATTATCAGCAAAACAGAAAAAGAAGATTAGGATGAGCAAAGAAATTAAGACCCTCGGGCAGTTAAAAGCCTCAGGATATACCCCAAAAAACATACAGCAAGAACTCGCTGATAATTTGCGTGCGCGCATCAAGTCTGGTGAACCGACCTTTGAAGGATTGTTGGGATATGAGCACACGGTGATCCCTGATGTGGAGCGCGCCTTGCTTTCAGGGCACAGCATCAACCTATTAGGGCTACGCGGCCAGGCCAAAACGCGTTTGGCACGCAAAATGACCGGGCTTCTTGATGAGTGGGTCCCCGTGGTGGCTGGATCTGAGATCAATGATGATCCGCTGAGTCCGATCAGTTATCAGGCTAAAGCACTCATAGCGGAGCACGGGGATCAAACCCCTGTAACGTGGTTGCATCGTGATGATCGTTTTTTTGAAAAACTAGCCACCCCAGATGTAACCGTAGCCGATTTGATCGGCGATGTAGATCCGATCAAGGCAGCGAATCTCAAGCTCTCTTATGCGGATGAGCGGGTTATTCACTTTGGGATGATTCCGCGGGCGCACCGCTGTATTTTTGTGCTTAATGAGCTTCCTGATCTTCAAGCGCGTATTCAGGTGGCGCTTTTTGGTATTCTTCAAGAGAAAGAAATCCAGATTCGTGGGTTTAAACTACGCCTGCCTATTGAGGCTCAGTTTGTCTTTACCGCGAATCCCGAGGATTACACGAACCGTGGGAGTATCGTAACCCCGCTCAAGGACCGAATCGGGTCTCAAATCTTAACACATTATCCGCATTCATTAACGGTGGCCAAGGCCATTACGCGGCAGGAGGTAAAACCTCGCGAGGCGGATCAAAACATGCATATCCCTGAACTCGCCCGCGACCTCTTAGAGCAAATTGGCTTTGAAGCACGGCGCAGTGAGTATGTTGATGCCAAAAGTGGGGTTAGTGCCCGTATGAGTATCACGGCTTTTGAAAATCTAATCAGTACTGCAGAGCGCCGGATGCTGATTAATGCTCAGGACAAAACGACCCTACGCATGTCTGATTTCTTGGGGATTATCGCCGCCATTAACGGTAAAGTAGAGTTGGTCTACGAAGGAGAGCAGGAGGGGGCTGAGCAGATTTCATTGCACTTGATCAATCAGGCCGTAAAAACCTTATTTCCAAAGTATTTTCCGGAGATTAAAAAGCTCCAAAAACAAGACCAAGAGGGCCCGTACGACAGTTTATTGGGCTGGTTTTACAGTGATAACGATTTATTTATCGAAGATGGTCTACCCGAAGACGTCTATCAAGATACCTTGCGCTCTGTACCCCATCTAGAAGATCTAGTGGATGAATTTCAAAGGGATTGTGCATCCGCAGATAAATACTTTTTAATGGAATTTTTACTCTGGGGACTCGAGGCCCACAAAAAATTAAACAAGTACAGAACCCTGGAAGGATTTCAGTTTAAAGACGGGCTAGGCAATCTGTTTGCCGAGTTGTAGTTGTATCACACACTGAAGTTATTCTTCCTCTTTTTGGTGATCCTTGTTTAGCCTGCGTTGAGATCCATGGGCTTGTAATGTCCCTTCATCAAATTGTTTTAAGTCCAGGCGATAGACACTCATGCGCGAATCTTCTTGGGATTTTTCAATGATCAAGATGTCATCGCGATCAGTTAGATTTAAGATAACTTGCCTCAAATCTCTTATAAGATCATTTTTTAACTTGTGCATATGCGAAACACTGTAGTCTTTACCTGAAAAAAGGTCAACAATATCTCCAGTTTCTAAAGTTTTTCCGCGCAGCATAAAGTGCATCATTTTTTGATGCTCCACACAAAGGGTAACGGACTTTTGTCCAAACCACAATTTTTCGCCGTTAAAAGAGAGTGTTTGAAATTTTTTATGTCGATTTTTTCGTATTGAAAATGCCAATGTCATCAAAACAAGAATGACTAAAATGAGTATCCCTGGAATTAAAGTAGTTTCATCGATGTATATTGAGTGTTTTTTTTTTGATCAGAAAACAACGCCGCTAAATCAATGTAATCCAGCTTTGGCTCAGGGTTTTCAATGAAAACCGCAAGCTCGTTTTTATTATTTAGAGAGAACTGGTCCGGGGTATTTATGCCAAAAACAAAATTTAGTGGGACACTGTAAATACTGTTCGATTCAAAATTTACTAATGAGAAATTGCCGATAGTTTTATCGATAAATACAGCACATTTTGATGAGTATTTTGCCAATAGGCCCAATGAGTTTAAGTTATGCCATGGCTTGTTACTCCATTTATTTGTGTCAAAATTATAGACAAACAATTGCTTGTTGGGATTTAATTTAAACGGAATATCTGGTGCAGGCTTAAAACCATCAAACACATAAACACGTGTTTCTTGAGGCACAATTTGAAAATCTTTGAGATCAAATAAATCTGCGTTGGAACGCTCGTGCCGGGGGCTCGTCCACTCATTTAACGCTTCATCGTAATAGAAAAAACTATTATTAAAGTTATTTAATGCAGATTGTGTGAACGTATGTATCTTATTGTCAAATAGAAATAATTCATGATCCTGGGTTCGCATCATTTTTGGGTCTAAAGTGGTTAATGCGAACGGAACCGAATCTCTTAATTGGTAGACACTTAGGTCTTTTTGACTGACAAAATAGGTCTTATCGTTTATGTGAAAAATTCCGAAATGCTCATAGTTGGGGTCCGCAGCGCTCAAATTTGAATCCTCAAAGTTAATTACAGAGGAGGCTATAAAATGATGATTTGAATCAAACACATAGATCCGATTATTATGGAACACCTTGGTATTGAGCGAGTCGCTTATAATTTGAGCGTGAAGGCTGCTGACAAAAAATAATAATACTAAGGAACAAGTATGCATTCCTGATTTAACGCTCGCAAATGATTTAAACAATAATACTGTCATAACACTTAATTTGCGATAGTACAAGAAAAGAAAAAAGAAACAAGTAATGCTAAACTTGAATAATCATTATTATTATTATTAAATTCTCATCAAATATATTGAATAGATGAATAATTGATAAATTTTTGAACTAAAAAAATCATTTTATCAATTATTTCGTAAAATATAAAATATTATTATTTTGGAATAAATAACAAAGCGACCCCATAATCATGGGGTATAAACGCAAATTGAGGGAAAAGTTTACTTTTTCTTATTGGTATTGATACCCAAAGCGGCGTATAATGGACAATGGCCCACAATACTGCTGATATTGAAAAATAGTGTAACGAGCATCAGTATTAGGCCCAAGGTGCCTGTAATATATTCGTAAGCATATAGGTAGATAAAAGTAAGCGCTAACAGCACACGGATTGTCTTGTCCGCTGTACCCATGTTTCTCTTCATCGTGCTGGATTGTTAGGCTTAGCGACATATAAGTACCATATTTTCGAAATTAGCAATACACCATCAGACATATTACAAGAATATGCGATAAACGGTATTGTGCCTTTTTTTGAAATCCTTTTTTTTTGAAATGAGTTAACAGGCATCAAGACCAAGCAGTAGTAATCTTAAGTCTAAGTAAGTGAAAATTGAAAATGGATTTCATTTTTGAAGATTAATTTCTATATTGCAATAAACAATTTAAAATTATTTCGAAGAAAACAAAATTATTTTCAGCCGTGGTATTGGTTAGTTGGTTCACCGCGGCACAAGTTACTCAACCAACAATTCCTGTCGACGGAATCAATTATTACATGGATACCAGGGCAGTCTTTTTAAATGCCTCGACTACAGGTCCATGGGATTTTTCCTCAATTAATCCTGATGACTCAAGTGAAATTGCCATTCAGCCGATTGAAGATTCTCCTTACGCCGCTGATTATCCAAATGCAACACATGCCTATTATGAAGGTGGATTTGCGCAATTTCCTGGTTATACGAGTACTGAATACACGTACAATGGAGAACAAAGCTTCATACTTTCTAGCTATCCTACACCATTAGTGATTTTTCCTTATCCTTTTAATGTGGGTGATGTACATACCGACGGAATTTTTAATGTGCCATTCGAGGTGCCAGGCGGCCCACCATCTTTATTTCGTGATCACGAAGTTGAGTCAGAGGCTATGGCAACTGGAAGCATAACTCTTCCTGATGGCACTGTATTTAATGATGTTACATTAGTAATATCTACCGCGACATTCACTGATGGTCAAACGGGATCTTCTCCTTGTATTACTACGAGAGAGACCTGGTCATGGTGGGCCCCTGGAATCGCAGTTCCGGTGGCTCAAACCTTTGATCAAATTTCTGGAGGGCAATGTCCTCCAAATCCTTTTCAATTTTCTCGTTTCTACACCGGTGAAGGGCCATTTGCCTATGTTTGTACTCCTGCTATGAATTGTAGCTTTGGTGATGGATTCCGCCTTGTGAATCTTGAAGAAATTGATAATTCTTCAGCTTGCGAAGGTTATGCTGATTTTACAAACTTAGTGGCTAATCTCGAGGCAGATACTACTTATGATTTGACCATTACCACTGGATATGGTGACCAACACATTACGGTGTGGGTTGATTTTAACGATGATTCTCAGTTTACTAATGACGAAAAAGTCGTTACTGATTACGTAATTGCACCAGGTTCGACTGGGGGAACTTTTACGGAAACTATGGATTTAGTGGTTCCTGCTAATGCGCCATCAGGAAATCACCGTATGCGTGCCAAATCTAACTGGCAAGCTCCAGTTCCAGATGATGCTTGTGAGCTAACTGATTTTGGGGAGACAGAAGACTATACTGTAAACATTGAGGAAGTCTTAAGTATTACCGATCAGGCGTTCATCGATGCTAAATTGAAGGTGGTTGATTTAGGGGACAATCGATTTGAGTTATTGATTAACGCTAAGTCAGATTTGGCCTTAGACATGACCGCTTTTAATATGATCGGTCAAAAATTGACGAACGGATCATTAAGTAAAAGCAGTACTGGGGATTATCAAGCTACATTAGATTTATCGCAAATGGCTACGGGCATCTACTTAGTTAAAGTTCATAATACTGGATCAAACCTAGTTAAAACGGCAAAAGTCATTGTTAAATAAGGTACAATGTATTAGAAGAAAAATAAAAGGCCCGTTAGGGCCTTTTATTTTGCAATGATTTAATTCCAACAGTATTCAAAAAACCATATTTTTCTGAGTTTTCTAAAATGCAGATAGGTGTGGAATAAAATGTTCTGTGAGTATGATAAAAAAAAGGCGTCGTCTAATGGACGACGCCTCAATTAATTAATGTAAGACCTAGTTGGCGGATGCACCCGCCATCCATCTCCAAGTAGCTACTTGATAAAAACCACCAGGATTGATTTCATTCATATTCGATTCACGAACCGGGGGTTCTATGTTATCACTAAAATCGCCAAGGCGATAATTAAACAAATCGGCTAGTGAAGAAAACATATCCCATGTCATTACCGAAGCCCATTCATCACCCGTAGGATGGATTTTGTTCCCCGTACCCCATGAAAGCATATTCATTTTTGGACCATTGGCCGCAAAGAATGGTTTCCATAAGCTTGAATTTTCTGCAAGAAAACCTGTCTTATCTTTGGGTTTCGCAAAGTTAAACTGGATTACAGCATCCTTGTAAGCATCTGGATCACTCGGAAACCAAAGCCCTGATTCAATTCTGTAAACGACATGGATATCTTTTGTCCATGTGTATTTACTTCTTAGATTGTTTAAATCTGATAATTCCTCGGCACTTAAAACGTCTTCGGCCAAATTCCAGAACATATTTTTAGGATCCAATATGTCTTGAACTGATTTGTTACTTTGAACAAACATATAATTAAATTGCTCTTCGTCGTTTACGCCGTCTAATCGGACTGCTTTTAGAAGATTCCAAGCCAAAATATCGCCTCTATCAGCAGCGTGCTGGGCGACTTTTTTCATGTATACAGACTCCACTTTTTCAAAGGCATTAAGGTCTCCTTCTACAAGTGCAGCATGCATTGTAATGATCGCTCCCTCTTGAGCATTGATCAAAAGACTGAATAAAACAGTAATTGTAAAAAATAATTTCTTCATGAGTTATGTTTTAATTGTTTATTGCAATATAATAAAAGACAATGATTAATCTTAAGACACAAAAAAAAATTGAATTAATTAGGAAGATATTTTAGACCACTGATCAGCAATAGATCATAAAATACGCGGTCTGTTGTGGATTTTTGTTTGGCGGCCTCTTTAAAATAGTCAAGAGTTTCGGGGTGTTGCCGCTGATAGTCCTGAGAAAACCACATCAAATATGCGGGGTTTTTGGCCGCGTCTCCTGCTTGAGCGTGCAACCATTTGCCATCTTCGCCGAGCTGCTCTCCATGATCCGAGATATAGATCATCACAGAGGGGATTTTAGTTTGTTCCAAAGTTTCGATTAACGAGGCTAGAAAACCATCCAAATAAACCAAAGTGTTGTCATAGGCGTTAATCATTTGCTCGGAACTGAGCGAGGGTATGTATTTACTATCGATTACCGGGGTAAATATGCGCTCCCTATCTGTATATCGGTCTTCGTACCACCAGTGACTGCCGATCATGTGAAGGCTTACCACAGACCGTGAAGCCTGCGGGAGAAAAGCCTTAAAGGGCTCGAGTAGATCAGCGTCTTTGCGTTTGTCAAAACTAAATACACTTTTAAAGGCATCGATCAGTACCACAGTATCGTTAGTGTTGATCACCGGAGCGTAAGAGCGTTCAAGAGTCTGATTACCGATCCAAAAGCTGTCAAAACCTCCTTTATTCCAAACAGAATAAATACTGGTGTACCTCTGATCTTTACGCTCTTGCCCTTGATTGGTTAAGATTTGAGGCAGACTGGCCCCGGTATAGGTATGGGTTGTGCTTATATTCGGAAAGCTCAGAATCCCCGGTATGGCACTGAGTTTTGGGGTAGTTTTTCGGTCATAACCGTTTATGGACAAATGATCGGCGCGTACGCTTTCGCCGACCACCAAAACCACTAAAAGCGAATCCTGGTCCTTAATTCGCTTGACCTCAGGATCTAAATCAAGCTTCAAGCCAGGTTGTTGTGTATATTCAGCCAAAGCATAAACTAAGTTATAGGGAAGACGGTTTTGTAAACTTCCCGGACGCAACGCTTCCAAAGTAGGGTAGAGCCCCAGGCACATAAACGCCACAAAGGTGTTTAGGGACAAAATTTTGACGGATTTAAGACGTGCGCGCCATCGAGCCATGCCATAGAGTAAAAGGGCGGTAGACCCCAGGTAAATTACAAAAGGCAGGTTGATCAGATCCACTGCAATATCTGCTTTGGTCTCGAGTATGGCTTGTAATAAATGCGGGGTAATCGAAATGTCTTGGCTGTAGCCCCAAAAGGCAAATCCGGCGTAAATAAATAGCAGAGGGCTGAGCACCCAGTAAAAAATTAGGCGACTAAGACTCAAAACATAAAGCACCCCCGCCACGGTAACTTGCAAGGAAATCAAATGTACAAGGTATACCAGGGTGTCTTTACCACCTTGAAGGGGTATGTGGTAGTAAGAAGCGCCCGTAATGAGTCCGACCACCAAGATATTTAGGCCAATAAAAAATGACAAGTTTGATTTATCGAGACGCATTTTTTCCATTTAAAATCGTCGCATACCGATTGATTAAATAAATGACCGGAATCAGAAGAGCGATCTGAACCCAGGCCAAAATAAATTTTTGCAACTCCGTAAATTCAAACACGCTCCAGCCCAATAACACAAGCAATAAGGCTTTGATCAGGGTTAAAGCACGTAGATGCGTCGCCAGAATCACAACTGTGTTTTGCCCCATATAAATCAGGGGTTTAAAGAGCTTGTCAAAACCTAGTGTCCCTAGTTTTTTAAACAGTAAAATATAAGCCAAAGCCCCCGAGGACCCACTGATCAAAAACAAGAGCGGTGACCCATAAATCGAGCGGTACATATCGACTTTTTCTGGATTAAAATAAAACCCAGTAATGTGCACCCCAAAAAGTAGGGCAATCAACCACCACTTATGGGTGTAGGGATGGTCTTTAAGACTATTTTTTAGCGCAAACCCCAAATGGTAGAAAATTAAGGCCACCATAGCTACGTCTATACTCCAAGGCAAATGTATGTGGGTTGCTTTGGCCCAAAGAATACCGACGACCCCTAAAATGAGCACCAGTATAGACTGAAATTTGCCTTTAAAGAAACGCGTTATACCCGAGTGCATCAAAAACACCAGCAGAATACAAGGCAAAAACCACAAAGGAATGCCCCAATCCATATATTCTGGCCCTCCTTGGGCGTAAAAGACGCCCATGAAATTGTCCACAACCGATAAATCTTGAGTGCTACTCTTGCCAAACTTTCGCCCTACGGTCCACCAAAACAAGAAAAGCGCCGTGGCCCAAAAGAAATAGGGGATAAGGAGTTGTTTTACGCGCCTGATCCATTGTTGTGAAGACACTACAGCGGGCTGAAAAATTCCTGAAATCAGAAAAAACAAAGGCACATGAACACTGTAGATATAGGGTTCAATACTCGGAAAGTTATGGCCGTAAACCACCATAAAAATTGCCAAACCTCTGGCTTGATCTATCCAATTAAGTCGCTTTGAAGCATATGACATAGAGCAAATTTAACTGAATCTGCTTAGGTTTTGATCAATTTCCCCGAAGTCTTGCGTTTAGAATTTTGACTTGTGAGACGAGATTTGATTCAATGAGGTTCATAAATGTCATAACTCGCCGAATTTCATTAATTTCACCTCGCTATGAAAAACAATGCGGTTGTGGGAGATGTCTCGCGTCCAGCCCTTAATTTGGTGTGGATTAAACGGGACCTGCGCACCCAAGACCATGCTTGTTTTCAGGCCGCAGAACAAGAACAAATTCCCTATCTCCCAATCTATATTTTTGATCCAGAATTAATCGCTCATCCCGACACGAGTCTCAGGCATCTGAGTTTTATTCGAGGCTCTATAGAGGATATGAATAAGCTTCTAGAGCCGTTAGGCCGGACAGTGAAATCGTTTTGCGCCCCTAGTCTGGAGGTTTTAAATCAGTTGTGGGTTCTTTTTGACATCAAAAACATTTATTCATATCAAGAAAGCGGCGTCCAAGTCACTTGGGAGCGCGATAAATCGGTGGCGCATTGGTGTAAAATTCATGGGGTACAATGGAGTGAATTTCAACAAAACGGCGTCCAACGGGGCTTGAGTCATCGCAAGGATTGGGTCAAAGATTGGTATACCACCATGTCCCAGCCGATCATAACCAATAGATTTTCACGCCAAAACCCTGAAATTTTATCCAGGATAACGGCCTTAGAGAGTTTATATCCATGGGATATTAAAGACCCGGGTACACCCAGGGACGTTCAAGTAGACGACAATCTTAGCGCTGCAATCTTTCAAGAGAATCCCGCCCAAATGCAACCCCCTGGACAATCCCGTGGATGGAAGTACCTAAAAAGTTTTGCCCAGGATCGCGGCGCGAATTACGCGCGCCATATTTCTAAGCCAGAGCAGAGTAGGGTCAGCTGCAGTCGGCTTTCGCCCTATATCGCCTGGGGCAACCTCAGTGTGCGCCAAGTGTATCAGTATATCTATACCCATCCCAATAAATCACGGTACAAGCGTAGTTTTGAAGCCATGCTCACGCGCCTGAGATGGCATTGTCATTTTATCCAAAAGTTTGAAGTCCAATGCGATTACGAGACCCATTGCGTCAACCCAGGTTTTGAATCCATGCCTCACCAAAACAATCCGGAGTATTTGGCTGCTTGGAAACAAGGCCGGACTGGGATTCCTCTGGTCGATGCGAACATGCGTGCCCTGCAAGCCACAGGGTGGATTAATTTTAGAATGCGCGCCATGTTGGTGTCCTTTTTGGTCTTTAATCTCGATCAAGATTGGCGACATGGGGTGTATTATCTGGCACAATTATTCTTGGATTACGACCCAGGCATCCATTATTCCCAGTTTCAGATGCAAGCGGGGACCACAGGAGTCAATACCATACGCATGTACAATCCCGAAACAAACAGTCTCAAGCACGACCCAGAGGGCGTATTTATTAAAAAATGGGTGCCCGAACTCAGAGATTTGCCAGGAGATTTAGTGCATGCACCATGGCAACTTTCCGAATTAGAACAGGCCATGTACGGCTTTACTCTGGGTAAAGATTACCCGAAACCCATTGTCGATTTAAATCAGAGCGCCAAATCAGCGCGCGATAAGATTTGGTCCTACCGGAAAACACCAGCCGTTCAACAAGGGAAAAATCAGATTTTAAAAACTCATGTAATTCCGCGATCGAAATAAAAAAAACCCGCCGGAAAGGCGGGTTTTGGCGAAAAAAATAATCACAAAAGCGCACTATTTTAGTGCTTCAGCTTTTTCTTTTGAGGCAGTCCATGTGGAATCCTTGGCATAAGCCATCATATACATTTCTTTGGCCTTTTCGTTATCGCCTAATTCAGCATAAAAATCACCGTATGAATCGTAGGCATTGGTTACATCCGGATTGGCCCGCATAAAAAGTTCAAAGTGTAATTGCGCTTTTTCCATATCTTCCAAATCCATATAGATATAGCCCATCATATTGTTCACCGCACCGTTCTGGGGTAGGCGATTCCAAGCGATTTGAACGACATCTCTTGCTAATTCTTTGTCTTGTTCGTTAAAGGCGTACCATACGCGAACCATAGGATCTACTGGAGCAAACATCATGGCACTGCGCAGTTCAGAAAGGCGAGTGTCTCGATCTAAATCATATGATTTGATCAAATGTGCTTCTGCACGAGACGCATTATCTATTTTGGACATGGCCGCTTCTTTGGCCGCAAAGAAATTATCTTTGTCTGCTTCAAACCAGTAGTAATGCATTTGTCCTAGGTGCGCCGTTGCCCAATTAGGATCTACTTCAACTAAAGAATCAGAAAGTGCTAAAGCACGTTCATTATCCAAATTCATCATGGCCATGCGCATGTCACGGAAGGCACGATTACCGCCCTCTATTTCCGTAGTTGGCCAAACAAATCCTGATGAACCAGCAGAATTATCGGTACCGACGAATCGCTCCCATTGCAATTGTCCATCATTTTTGGTCACCACACCTGAGAAGTTCCGGTAAAAGGTGTTTTCGCCCATGACAAACCACTCAATAGTTCCCATGACGTTAGCGTGTTTTCCCATTAGATAAACATCGTGTAGGGTTACTTTAATTGAATCCTCATAGAAGACACGTCCGTCTACATTAGTGAGGTCCATTGTGCGTGGGGTATTGCGCCAAAACGGATTGTTCCAAACAAGAGCGTCTTCTGCGATACCAGCTACATAGCCCGGCACAGCATCGTCCAGACCGACTTGATTTTCAATATGACTGATGGCAAAATCCCGGACCTCAGATTCTGTAAGGTTGGGAGCACTGCAGGCTGCGAATATTAATGTCGCGCCCAATAAAAAGAAATTTTTCATTTAAATTGGTTTTGTTGTTTATCGCAATATATAAAAAATTAAATAGTTGTAAAAAACAAGTAAGAAAAAAACCTATGTCCGAAATACCCAAAGATATCCAGATAAAAAAAGCCGCCTGTTAGAGGCGGCTTCGATTTAAGGAGGTTCTCAATTAAAACCCACTCGCGCCAGCATCATCCTGATACACGTAGTTAAAGGTATAATAACGCAAATCGTTCAGGGCAATTTGCTCGTTGATGACCTGTGGGGCATCTTTGTAATAACTTAAGATTTCGATTTTCGCGTATTTATTATCGGCTGTGCGCAAAACAATGACTTTGCCCGGAATAGGCAGTATGGTCAATTGAGTCGGGTCATAGGTATACCAGCCATTGCCAGATCCCGTAGGGATGGCTAAACCATCAGGACCATCTTGAGCAAAGGCTCCGCTATTAATGCTGTTGATCTCATCAAAAATACCATCGGCTATATAAGCACCGGCATTTCCTGTTCGCTGCGGAGCATCAAGAATCCCGCTGCTGCTGCCACCGTTGATAAGAATCGTGGTGCCGCGAAAAGCGATATCCCAATCCGTGTCACTGGTCGTAGTGGTTCCCGTGCTAAAGTCAAACTTGACAAAAGGCCCTGATGCTGCTGGAGGATTCTGGGTATAATCTGTGTCTTGAGGCGCATACAAGTTACTCACAAGGACACTGTCGTTATTTGTGTTTTGTGGTGTATCGCTATCTTCTTTGCTACATGCAGAAAAAGTAAGCAGACCAGCAAGGCCAAAGGTTAAAAGAATTTGTTTTTTCATAGCGTTATTTTGTTTTAAAAGTTAAGGAGGCATAAATCAATCTTCCAGGTAAATTGGTCAATCGTCCTGGGTCCGTATAATCCGTTATATTGTCAATACCGGCACCAATTCTGAATTTTTTACCCAGGGCTTTGTTTAGGCTAAAATCAATAATGGCAAAGGGAGCGACTAAATCATCGTACTGGTCTAAATAGCTGTTGCCATTGGTGTCAAAAAGGCCAAAGGCACTTCGGTAGGTCGCCCGAAAAGAACCATCGATTTTCCACTGCGGCAGTTCAAAAAACATTTTGGCATTGGCCGTGTGTTTCGAGCGGTTTACCAGTCCTAAATAATCCTTGGCGTCCAAACGAAACACAGGGCTGCTGGGATTGACTCGCCCAAAAACTTGTCCGCTGTCAAAGGCTTGTTCGGCATCCTTATCCTTGGCGATCAGATACTGATACCCCATGCTAAACTTTAGATTTTGATTGATTCGGGCCGTAAAATCGGTTTCTAAACCTTGGGTATAAACCCGATTTACATTGTAATAGCTAAAGACGTTTTGACCATTGGTTTTCTGGGCAATAACGCGCGTATCGATCAAATCTTTAATGTCATTTCTAAACAGATTCACATTCCATTTGATTTGTGAGGAGAATTTAATATCCATCCCAAGATTAAAGGCCAACGAACGCTCAGGCCGCAATGGATCGTCAAAACTGTCTAGAGGAACAGTAACGTTTAAGATATTGCCGGCCGCTTGAAGCTCGGGGAGGCGCACTGCAACGGCATTATAACCCAATACCGTATAACCGGCTGTGGTATTGGTAAAATCAAAATACAATTGACGAAAATCTGGGGTTTTAAATCCGTAACCAAGCGAGGACTTAATGCTGATTTTGTCATTTATGCGATAACGGGCAGCGAGCTTTGGACTGAACTGAGAAGCATAGGCGCTATGCACATCATAACGGGCCCCAGCAACTAGGTTTAGGTTTTTAGTGATTTGATCCTCGTATTGAATATAGGCATAGGGGGCATAAAACTCTGGAGTACCAAAAAAATCTGTTCGTTTGAGCTGTTCATAGGTAAGGCCTAAACCCCCAATCCAAGTACCGGAGTTATCCGTTGCTCGAGTCAAGCGCAATTCAGGGCGGCTAAACCACTGATCAAAATCACTTTCGCTAAACGCACTGCCATCGGGATTATTCAAAAACTCAGTGGCCATATAACGGGTGGTGTACCATTCAAACTCTTGGGTCCAATGTTCTAAAGGAGTGCGCGAAAGATGTAAGGTTGTGTTGAATTCATTGATGTCACTAGCGCCAGCAAGATTACTGCTGGCCGTGTAATCTTGTTTTTGGGTATAGTAACGCCCAGAGATTTGCATTTTTGTCAGTGGATTTAAGTCTCCTTTGTATTTTACTTGAGCCGTATAATTGGTATAGGGTTCAACAGTGCGTAAATCATCGTTTTCAACGAGGTCATAGCCGTCAGACGAGAGTCTATTCAAAAATACCGACCACTGGTCTATGAGATTATTGTCTGTGTATTGAGCGCGTAAATCGTGGGTATTGAAACTTCCTGCGCGATAGTCTATTCTTGTGCGTTTTCCAGGCCGTGGGTTTTGTGTAATGATATTGATAACACCGCCTAAGGCTTCGTTTCCGTAAAGGCTAGAGGAGGCACCACGGACGATTTCAATTTGCTTTATATTGCCCACAGTCACGCGACTCAGATCTAAAGTTCCTGCAGAGCGACCAATGAGCGGGACCCCATCAATCATGACTAAGGTGTATTGGCTGTCTAAACCTTGCATTTGAACCCCCTGACCCCCGCCAAAATCGGATACGGTGATCAGTCCAGTTTGCTCGTCAAGCAGGTCGGTAAGTCGAATCGCATTGATCGCCTCAATTTCTTTTTGAGGGATAAATTGGGTGGGCATGGGAAGTGAAGACATTTGACGCTGCGTCCTTGTCGCAGAAACCATAACCGCATCAAGCTCTTGGGGCGTAATGGAATCGGCCTTTTTGACCTTATTTTGAGCGATCAGCGCATTGGAAAACCACAAGAAAACAGATAAAAAGACTAAGTTGCGCACCCCATTGTTTTAGACGCCGCAAATATCGGGTTTCACAAGGGAATTTAACAACTAAATTGAATCAATTAACTTGAGTCTACGATAGTCTTTTCTTATTCAAAACAGGCGTTGAATGCTTGAGCCCCCCCGACCACGGGGATGGTCAATTTTGTGCCTTTTAAATCTAGGGTCATTTTTGTCCCAAGTTTTGGCCTCAATGTAAATTCGGCATCTGAAGAAAAGATCATCAAGCCGATTTGAGCCCCTTTTGGGATGACTTGATCATCAGGCATAAGTTCAAAGGAAATTTCGACAAATTCGCCAGGTGTCAGTGGGGTACTTTCGCGCAAAGAGGTGTTTTGTGGGTCCGCCCAGCCCCGGGTTATAATGTTGTCTGTAATCGGGGCCTTGTCCTGAGTATTCCATGGCAAGGATACCAAATAAACAGAGAGATTAACCGCCGGCTTACTTGAGGCAAGTTTTAGGCTAATTTTAGGAATACCAGAAAGGTGCAGAGGTTGTTTTAACGGTGCTGTGGCATAGATTAAGCGATGCTCAGAAGCAGCCGCCTGGGCCAGATCTGCGGCGGTGAAATGATAATCATCCGTGAGTTGCTCCAATAAAGCGTCAGGATTTACCTCAGGGTCTAAAGAACCGATAGCGTTTCCTCCCATATGAGGATAAAGCGTGATGTCCCGCGCATCCGGATGGGGGTAATCGGGATAAGGTGTCGGCTGATCGATTGGGTCTGATTCTCGGACAATCCATGATTTAGGTCCTGTGCCCGCGGTGTTGTCTACCCCGTGAAGGTAGTGGCTAAACCACTGATTCATCATCCAAAGCGGGGGTGGACCTCCATGGCCCTTTTGATGGTAAAAAATTTGGTGGTCCAGCCCCATGTTACGTGCTTTTTCATAGATCCGATAACTGTGTTCAGGCATGACATTCCAATCGTTAAATCCGTGCGCCATGAGCAGTGCGGCCTTCATTGGCTGCATTTGATTTAAATAATCACGACTGGCCCAAAAATCATTGTAATCCCCTGTTTTTCGATCCATACCCAGACGCATAATACTGTCCCGAACGCGCGCATTGTTGCCCGGTCTTTTTGCCGGATCGCCACTGTGAATAAAATCGTATAAGACATCGATATCCTCTCCGAGGTAGCCTCCAGGGGAGCGCACGAGACCATTAGAACGGTAATAATGATAATAAGACGTATTGGGTGCAATTGGAATAATCACTTCAAGGCCTTCAACCCCTGTAGTTGCTGCGGCCAAAGGTAAAGTGCCATTATAAGAGGTTCCGGTCATACCCACCTTGCCCGTAGACCAATAGGCGGTCACCGGAGCACCGTCTTCAGGAGCATCAAATCCGCTTGCGCGACCGCAAAACCAATCGATCACTGCCTTAGGGGCCAAAGATTCATTAATGCCGCCCACGGTAGGGGCTCCTTCGGACAAGCCTGTACCCGGCGAGGACGAGTGCACCACGATATAACCGCGGGGCACCCAAGTTTTGATATGCGAATTTGAGATGATCGGACGCTCGCCGACACGCTTTACTTCCGGATGAATATGCGGTGGCGAATCTTCCCCGAGTTCTTGGTGAACATCCCAAAAGGAGCCAGGCACATCTCCTGCAACCCCAGCAAAATAAGGACTTGTAACATAGATCACGGGTAGTTTTAAGCCTTCTGTATCCGTTTGTTTGGGTCGGGTTACCGATACATGCATCCGGTCTAATTGACCATCGAAATCTGAATCAAATTCTGTTTCCACCCACAGATCATGGCGCATCCACTGGCTTTGATCTGAAAATTCCTCTACGATTTGGGCCAATCCATCTTTAAAAACAGGAACGGCTTTGTTTTGAGCACTGAGAAGCCCGGCAGCCAATAAGGCTAGGGTGCATAGCGATAGTTTAATTAAACGCATCATAGTTTGCATTATATTTTTGGGTATTGGGTTGCTTTACGACACAAGATAATCCATTTTATTCCTCGGGCATCTGTCGTGAAAAACAAATATTCCTGGCCGCCATCTTTTATTTGCCATGTCGCTCGAATGTGGGCCACAGTTTGAGGGAAATCACGAGTCGTAATATTGTATTTCCGGCCTTTAAAACGCTTCATTTCACTTTTAGCAAATGGCCATTTATCGAGCACTTCAAAGATGCGCCCCGGAAAATCCATCCATTGCTCCGCGGTAAAAAGATGGGCATTTGGCCCAATGCGCAAGATCGGGAATCGCTGGGTGAGTGCGGCATACTGCCCGATTTTTCGCAGCGGCCCGTTGGGTTCAAAAATATAGGCTAGGGGCGTACTGTATAAATTGGACTCCGGTTGATTCCATATAAAATCAAAAATGATGTTTTTTTGAACCGCGCTGGAGTCTTCAGCCAAGGGCTCATCACTGAGATTTACCGCGTATACTTTTGGGTTTTTATTATCGGTTAAATCGCGGGGAGGTAGAGTTTTGTCCTCTTGTCCCGCACTGCGACTGATTAACCATAAAACTTCCTTTACCTCATTATTGACGGCCACCACATGGATTTCACGAACCCATTTCAGCTGTGTTAGGCCCAGGTGTAAGTCGAGCATTGGCGAAGTTTTGAGCAACACATAAGGACTCTTTGCTAATAAGTCCTCCAAGTGAAACAAAATATCTGGACGACAGTCTTCAAGACGAAAAACTTTATTTTTTTGGGCATCGCGCCGGGCTGGATCCAAATAAATTAAATCTACGGGTAGTTTTAACTCGAGAAGACCCTTTACGCCATCCGCGTGATGACAGAGGACCTCAGCTTTGAGTTTTCTCATGTTGTGTGCGACCAAATTTGACAGAGATTCATCGAGTTCAAAGTGATGAACACGTGCGCCACTTTGCGCTAAAGCATAGGCATCGACCCCGAAACCGCCGGTGAGGTCTGCAATTTCTTTGGGGTGAAATTCTAAATTGTTTTTAATGACCTGGGCTTTGTAGCGTGCAGTGGCCTCTGAGGAGCATTGTTCTAAAGATAATTTGACCGGAAAAAGCAAGCCCGGTTGTGCGCCCCAACGGGGCAATTTATCCACGGCCTTGCGATAACCCTCGACCTGTTGTATTAATTCTTGACGGCTTAGGCCCTCAAAGGGTAGTGGGGCAAAAGCGATTTCGTCCAGGGAAGCCCGGGTCGTTCGAATCCATCGTTGAACCTCGGGGCTTAACAGCATTGGATTTATGGCATTTTGATCTTGGGTCATTAACGGGTCATTAATGAGAAAAAACGTAATGAATCATATTGGCTCCCATTTGCAGTGCTTTTTCGCGTACTTGTTCTGGATCGTTATGGACTCTAGGATCTTCCCATCCATCGCTAAGATCTGACTCATAAGTATACAATAACGCGAGTCTTCCTTCTAGGATAATCCCAAAGGCTTGAGGCGGCTTGTTGTCGTGGGCGTGAATCTTTGGCAGGCCCTCAGGGAACTTGTAAAATTCCGTGAAAATGGGATGCGTGGTAGGTAATTCTATAAGCGGTGCCTCAGAAAATAATCCACTGAGTATGGGGCGGATGTAGGAATCCATTCCGTAATTGTCATCGATGTGCAAAAACCCGCCCCCGAGAAGATACGCCTTGAGGGTTTCAATTTCTGACTCTGAAAAAAATACATTGCCGTGACCGGTCATATGGATCCAAGGCAAATCAAAAAGTGCGTCGCTGTCCAGGGACACCGTTTTTATTTGCGGCTCAAGTGTTGTACCCAGATGTTCATTACAGAATTCTATGAGTTGGGGCAGAGCAGTGGGGTTGCTATACCAATCGCCACCTCCTGAGTATTTTAACACCCCTAAGGTCTGGGATTGAATCCCGGTGCTTATGAGGAGGCTGGCAAGAAGAAAAAGAAAATGCTTCATGAGACAAATCTAAAGAATCGCTTTGATTCCAAGGAGTTGAACGGCTGCGATTCCTGCCGTTTCTGTGCGCAACCTGCGCGCACCCAAGGACACCGGTTTAAACCCTTGTTCTAATGCTTTTTGTACTTCCTGCGGGCTAAAATCACCCTCTGGACCAATTAAGACTAAGGTCTTGTGGTGCTTTTGAGACACGTGGATCAGATGGTCCGGAATCTCCTGAATGCAGTGGGCAATATAACAATCTGTATTATTGAAGTTATTGTTTAGAAAATCATCCATAGTGCACACAGGATCAATAAGTACATCATAAAAACTAAGGGATTGTTTTAAGGCCGCGTCGCGTCGTTTTTCCAATCGATCCAAACGCAGTGCCTTGCGTTCACTATGGTGACAGATTACCGGCGTAATTCTCGTAACGCCTAATTCAGTAGCCTTTTCAACGAACCATTCCAAGCGCTCCATTTGCTTGGTGGGCGCTATGGCGACATGGATTTGTGTTTTTGGCTCGGGGTGTTGTCTCGTGCGGTCGATACGCACCAAACAGGCCTTTGGATTGGCTTGAGTTATAGTCCCCCAAGCCTCTAGCCCCCTTGTGTTTGTCATGGTAATTTGATCGCCCGCTTTATGACGCAAGACCTTGACCATATGTTTGCTCTCTTCGGCGTCAAAAATCAGTTCTTTATCAGTGGCCTCAAAGCCGTTATGGAGAAACATTTGCATCGCTTAAAAGGTCAGTCTGGATTTTGCAGCGACGCTGTGCGCCGCATGCGTGCCTTTCAAATATTTAAGATAGCCAACAATACCGATCATGGCGGCATTATCAGTACAATAGGCAAATTTGGGGACATGCGTTTGCCAACCGCGCTCGGATTCTGCTTGAGCCAATGCGCTGCGGATACCAGAATTTGCCGAAACGCCACCCCCTATAGCAATACGATGAACCCCAGTTTGAGCGACCGCGTTTTCTAATTTTTCCATTAAGTAGTCGACTATTGTTTTTTGAATACTCGCGCAGACATCATTCATGGCGTGGGTCAAAAAATTTGGATCTTTAGCCAGTTGCTGCTCTAAAAAGTAAAGTATGGCCGTCTTTAGACCACTAAAACTAAAATTCAGTGGCGCGACCTTTGGTTTTGGAAAGGGATAGGCATCGGGGTTGCCCAATTTTGCATAGCGATCGATAAGCGGTCCTCCGGGATAGGGCAGTCCCAGCATTTTTGCTGATTTGTCATAAGCCTCTCCCACAGCATCATCAATAGTTTCCCCGATTATTTTCATGTCAAAATAATCTTTGACCAGAACAATTTGTGTGTGTCCACCGCTTATGGTTAAGGCAATAAATGGAAACTCGGGTCTGGTTTGTTCGGGGTCTTTAATAAAATGAGCCAAAATATGAGCGTGCATATGGTGCACATTGATCAGAGGGATATTTAATCCCAGGGATAAACTTTTGGCAAAACTTGTTCCTACCAAAAGGGAACCCATGAGTCCAGGACCTTGGGTAAAAGCGATAGCACTTAACTGATTTTTATCGATATTTGCTTGCTGTAAGGCCTGATGAACCACAGGAACGATATTTTGTTGATGGGCCCTTGAGGCCAGTTCCGGAACCACTCCGCCATAGGCGCGATGAATTTCTTGATTCGCAACAACATTGGATAAGACCTGGTCGTTATGCAATACAGCCGCCGCAGTGTCATCACATGAGGACTCAATGGCCAAAATATAGATCGCTTTACTCAATGGTGATTGATTCATTGTGGCGAGCACAATAGTTTGAGACAAATTTAAAACAATAAGGGGGATCAAAAAACTAATTCAAATACTAAAGCGTCTTGCCCTCTTGATCCTGTTGTTGGTCTTTGGAGTGCTCATCGTATTGAGTATTCCTTCTGTTCAATCATCATTGGCTCAGTCACTGACTAAAAAAATAAACAAAGATTTTGGTGTTGATGTGCGCATTAAGCGTTTGGGTCTGAATTGGAAAGGCGCCATTGATTTACGTGAAGTGTTGATTCTGGATCACCACCAAGACACGTTGATCCATGCCTCAAAAATGAGCACCAATATCCTTAGTTTGACGGACATAGAGGCTGGCAGATGGGCCTTTGGTCGTCTTTCACTTGAGGATGCGTTACTTCGTATAATTACGTATAAAGAGGAGCCAATCCATAGCTTAGATCATTTTTTAGCTCAATTTCCTGCATCCCCAGAACAAGCCCAAGATCAAGATCCATTTGTTTTACTCATTGGCGGTCTAAGGCTTGAAAATACTCGTATTGAAATACAAGATCTCAATCCTGAATCGCTACAGGATTTGGGCTTCAATCATGTCTTTTTGAGTGCTCAAGATTTCAGAATCAGTGGGCCAGAGCTCGGGGCCAAGATAAATTCTATGGGATTTGACAGTAATTTTGGCCTTTATGTCGCCAAGCTCTCCGGAGATTATTATTACGACGCTACTACTATGGGGATAGCTCATATGAATCTTATCACCCCGCAATTATCGGATCTGCGCGGAGATTTATCACTGTCCTTCCCGCAGGGCATGAGTGATTTTTCAGACAAGGTTTATCTAGAACTTGATTTAGAGCAAGGCTCTGTTTTTGCGACTTCAGACATCAACAATTGGTACGACGCATTCGATCAAGGTGGATTTATTGGACTCTCGGGTGGATTGCATGGGACGCTTAATAATTTGAGCTGGAGCCAAGCCCGACTGCAGTATCGACAATCGTTACTTCAAGGGGAGGTTAAGCTAAAAAACATGCTGAATGAGGCGCCATTTTATTTGGGCATTAAAGAGATGCGTCTCACGAGTCGACGCGACGATTTAATTGATTTTATGCCTCAAGATTTGGGGCCTAATTTGCCGGCCTCTTTAAAGCGATTGGGCAAAACGACTATGGTTGGCGCGCTTGCTCTTCAAGGCGATGTTTTGACTTTTGAGGGAACTTTAGGCAGTGCGCTTGGGCGACTAGAGGCCAATTTTGAACTGGGTAATCTCGGTAGAGCAGAACATGCTTTTTACACCGCCTCAATCGAGACTAAAGGATTCCAGATAGGTCGATTAATCGGTGATAAAACGATTGGTGGTGTATCGGGTTCGATACAAATCAAAGGAAGAGGGTTCAGTCCAGAAGAGCTCAACACCCAAATCACAGGGGCTTTCGATGGGGTTCAATATTTGGGCTATACCTATCGCAATATTGACGTTAATGCCGATCTTATTGCTCCATTTCAAAAATGGTCTTGGTCCATCGCCGATGAATTCTTGCAAAGTAGCGGCAGCTTGAGTAGCGAAGAAAACAATAATCAGATTCGATTAGAATTGGATGCGGCGGTTGGTTTTGCAGATTTACATACCCTTGGAATCGTTCAAAGAGATTCCGTAGCTGAATTTTCAGGAAGTTTCCAGGCAAAAGCGTTTGGCTCGAGTTATGAAGAACTTTCAGGGTCTTTGGTTTTGGCCAATACATTTTATCAGACCCAAGAGCGCTATTATTTCTTTGAAGACCTTGCCCTAAATCTGGACAATGGACCTGATCAAAAATCATTGAGTATTGATTCCTTTGATGTAATTAAAGGAAATTTATCGGGTCAATTTACTTGGTCAGAGCTCCCTGTTTTATTCGAAAATGCCATAGGCGCGACCTACATCAATTATGTACCAAAGCCCGTGACGCCGAATCAAAAAGTGGCTTATGATTTTGAAATCTATCACAAAATCGTGGATCTCTTTTTACCTCAGTTACAGCTCGGGACCGATACGCGAATCAAAGGTTTGGTTACCAATGAGTTAGATGAATTTAAATTAGATTTTTCTGCTCCAGAATTGCTCTTGATGGGAAATTATTTGGGCGGGGTCAATATTTTAATTGACCATGATCACAAGCTCTATCGCTCGGCAATCTCGGTAGATTCCATTTTTACGGGTTCGAGATATTTTAATGATTTGCGCTGGGTTAATGGTGCTCCTGCTGATACCATTAACACCTCAATTAGCCTTAAAGGCGGTAAAAAGAAACAGGACAATTATGAATTAGACTTGTTTCAGACCAAAGATAGTTTGGGCAATGCCGTAATTGGGTTAAATCCGTCATTACTGAGTTTGGGAGACCAAATTTGGCAATTTAATAAGGACAATCAGCCGCAAACGCATCGATTAACCATCGGAGAAGATTTTTCATTGAATTTATCCCCTTTAATTCTTTCAAATAAATCTGAAACGATTGCCCTGAGTGGATTTCGCGACGCAGAAACGGCACTGAGTCTTGAGTTAGATTTTGATCAAGTCAACATCGATCATATTTTACCGAGCATTGAAGATTTAAAATTAGCCGGGATGCTCAATGGCCGTTTACAGTTTAAAAAAATAGAAGAGAATTATTTTCCCAGTTCAAGTCTAACGCTATCCTCTTTTGAAGTAAACGAAGTTCCGATGGGTGATCTGAGTGTGAGCATTACGGGGAATAAAGACTTAACCCAGTACCGCATTAATTCGACCTTAAACAAAGACGGCAATAACAAGTTTAAGGCCATGGGGGCCATAGATCTGGATAAGGACGCACCGTATTTAGATATGAATTTGAGTTTGCGTGATTTTGATCTCAAAGCCCTAAGCCCTCTAGGGCGTACCGTTTTGAGTGATATATCGGGTTTTGTTGATGGCCGTGCAAAAATCCAAGGACGCTATAGTGCCCCATCGGTCTCGGGTGATTTGACGCTTAAAAGCACTAAACTGCGCATCCCTTATCTGAATATCGATCTGGCTGTTGAGGACAAAGCACGCATCGCCATTTCCAATGGAGTATTTACGATTCCGCCCACGCGCCTAACCGACCTCAAATACGATACACAGGCCACGCTTGGAGGCCTGGTCACCCACGAAAACTTTGGAGATTGGGCCTTGGATCTCAATATGACCACAGAGCGCTTTTTGGCCTTGGATACCCCAGCCGAAGAATCGGTCCTGTACTACGGGACTACCTTTATCGATGGCGGGGCAACCATAGTTGGGCCCGCAGATGAATTGGTGATCGATGTCACCGCGCGCACCCAAAAAGGGACGACCTTCAAGATTCCCATTAGTGATGTCGCCACAGTGGGTGATGATTCATTTATTCGATTTATTTCGCCCGAGGAGAAAACGGCCCGTATCAATGGAACCACCTTTGTGCCTGATGAGATAAAGGGATTGACCGTGAATTTTGACCTGGATATTAACGATCAAGCCGAGGTAGAGATTCTTGTGGACCCCGCCAATAACTCAAAATTTAAAGGTCGAGGAACGGGACTTATGTTTATCGAAATTAACACCTTAGGTAAATTCAAAATGTGGGGTGAGTTTGTGGTGATTCAAGGGAATTACGACTTTAAATACGGGGGTATTGTCGACAAAACCATCGACGTAGTGCCTGGAGGGCGTATCTCATGGAATGGGGCGGCAGATGAGGCGCAACTCGATTTGACCGCCAAATACCGCGTTGAAGATGTCAACCCATCTGCGCTCTTGGACAATCCCTCACTGAACAGCACAATTGATGTCGAGGTCCTTTTAAATTTGACCGGTCAAATCATGCAACCCGAATTGGATTTTCAACTTGATTTCCCTAATGTGTCCTCGGCGGTTCGCGATGAACTCAATGTCAAGCTCAACGAGCGCGAGCAAAGACAGCTTCAAGCCATTTACTTGGCCGCTACCGGGGCCTTTCAAGGCGATGGGGGCCAAAATATTGTGGGGACCCTCACCGAGCGCGTCAATAAACTTGTGGCTGATTTGTTGGCAGACAGCGACTCTAAGTTTAAAATATTGCCCACCATTGGGACGCGTCAAGTGGATTTAAATGCTCAGTTAGAATATAACGTTGGCGTGCAAATCAGCACCCAAATTTCGGAACGTGTCTTGATTAACGGTAAGGTAGCAGTGCCGGTGGGGGGCGCTAATGATTCTGCAGTGGCAGGGGACATTCAAGTGCAATGGCTCGTCAATGACGACGGATCTTTGCGTATGAATTTCTTTAATCGACAGGCTGACCTACAATTTATTGGGGAAGATCAAATTTTCGAGCAAGGAGCGGGTGCTTCTTACACTGTAGATTTTTCTACCTTTCAAGAGTTATTTTTCAAACTCTTTGGCAAGCGTATGGACAGAGATCGATTGACCCAATAATCCTTGATTAAATTTAATCTGCGGCAATCATAGAGATTTCGACCCGGACATCTTTTGGCAAACGAGCCACTTGTACCGTTTCTCGGGCGGGCGCATGATCCGAATCAAAATAACTTGCGTAGACGTCATTGATCGCGCCAAAATCATCCATGTTGGTGATAAAAATGGTGCTTTTTAGAACGTGCTCAAATCCAAGCCCTGCAGCCTCAAGTACCGCCTGCATATTGCGCATAACTTGATGCGTTTCGTCACTTATAGAGCCCTGGATGAGTAAACCGGTTTTGGCGTCGATCGCGATTTGCCCTGAAGTATAAACCGTGTTGCCCATACGAACGGCCTGACTGTATGGCCCAATTGGCGCAGGAGCGTGGTGGGTGTGGATAATTTTTTTCATGAGTTCAGTTTTGATTAAAGTCGCCGATCGGCTTCTCTTCGTTTGTCGTATTTAATATCTCTTAGGATACTTCCTCGGATCCCGATAAAGAAGTTCCACGATGTATTTCTTGCGCCAATTGGGGTCCAGCTAAAGCGCATAACCCAACTTTCTAGGTCCCGTTCAAAACGCATTTGGGTCAGGGTGATTCCCTTGTTTTTAAAGTCGTAACCTGAAGAGATTCCAATGCGCCATTTTGGAGAGAGACTAATGTTCGAACTCATCATAAGAGAGTTTGAACTGATTTCATTTTGTCTGAGCTGATTCCCGTAAGTTATGGTGTAGGCCAAACGAAAATCCCAAGGGATGCTGTTGTTATACCACTTATCGTCCTCTTGCTTTTTATCTTTATCGGCAGGCTCATCACCGCGCAAATCAGCAATATCGCGCCCATCGCCGAATAAATCATCAGGACGCCCGCCATTGCGGAAGGTATCGTTATTAAAATCTGGGTCGTTCGCGTTGTCATCGTCATCATCGGAGCGGCTTCCATCAAAATCCTTGGAGGAAAAGGAATAGTTAAAACTCATGTTGGCGTTGACCAGTCTGAATAAACTCCCGCCATTATTGATGTTAAATGTGTTAATTTTTTGATTGTTTGCGTTGAGCGCATAGGGGTCTAAGGAACCATTAACGTTTAAATCAAGTTTTTTAACAATAGGGATGCTCCCCGTAAATTGAACATTGCTCCAGTTCAATGAGTCTGCCGTAATGTTATAGGCAGAAGACAAATTAAAGTTGTTCAACAGGGCAATTTTCTTTGGTTCAGTCGCCGTGGTATCTGGATTACGCACTTTAGCTTCAAGGGTATTGCTCAAAGCAAAGCTCATGCTGCTCGAGTATAACTTGCCTGGTGCCCCATAAATGGTGTTTTCAAATCTTGAATACTGTTGCACTTGGGCATTGACCTGTGGGTCGGCAGAGGGGATGGTGTATTCTTCGTAGTACTGTTCAAAACCCGGGCTGATATTATAACTTACAGAAGGTCGAACCACATGACGAATCGCCTGAATTTTTTTGTCTTTCCCAAAATTAAAGGTTCCGTAAACCGTCGTCCCTAAGCCCGTTGAGAAGCCGTAAGTGCGATAACTGTCAAATCCCGATACGGTATCCTGAACCACACCACCCAATCCGTCGTTGAGCTCAGGGTCGTAGGAGCGTCTGATTGTTTTACCTACCCATGTTTCTCGAAAATTAGTGCCCAAGGATACACTCAGATAATTCAACAATTTAAAATTGGTTCCTAAAGGGATGGAATGACGCGCTCCTGCTTCTGCGCCCTCAAACATTTCGGGTTTAAAAAATAAACTATCGGTGGTGGTAAAGCGATTTTCTGCCGTCACGTCATACTGCAGGTTAATGTTTTGAAAGACCCCTTTCTTGGCCCCGTCTTTTGGCGCAAAGGGGAAAATTCTTGAAATACTGGCATTGATGTTGGGCAGGGACATATTGATGACCTGCGTTTGGGTATTTTGGCTGTGTGTTGCCGCCGCAGAGAACTGAATCGCCGGTTCTGTGTCAAAGCTTTTGGCATAGGACACTGAAGAACTCAGGGTATTAACCAATTGACTGGCGTTGTTTGTTTGGTTTATGGACTGCTGAAGATACCGGCTGCTCCCCAGGTTTACCGAGGCACTAAAGCGGGTACTTGGATTGACTTTTGGGTCTTGGGTATGGCGCCAACGAATGTTGTAAAGACTGCTTTGGGTAAAATCGGGAAAACCACGTTCGCTGTTGATTAAGTTTTCGTAGCGCACACTGAGGTTTCCTCGGAATTTATAGCGCAGGGCATAGTCACTATCCATCCGCAAGCCATAAGAGCCGTTGGTGTAATAATCCCCCAGTACGGTAAGATCCACATAATCGTTCAGGGCAAAATAATACCCCCCATTTTGCAAGAAAAAACCACGATTATTATTCTCGCCAATGTTGGGAATAACAAATCCCGAGGCGCGGGTGTCGGCCAGTGGAAAAAAAGCAAAGGGCAACCCAAGTGGGGTAGGAACATCAGCGATATACATATTGGTCAGCCCCGTCACCACCTTTTTTTGGGGAACAAATTTGGCCTTTCGCGTGTAGAAATAATACTCGGGATCATCGACATTTTCCGAGGTTGTGAACTTTACATTGCGCAAAAAATACACCGAGTCATTCTCTTTTTTAGTGATTTGAGACAACATGTTGATGTCGTTTTGCGATGTCCTTGAGTTAAAAACCAGGGCCTTTTTGGTTTCAAAATTAAAGCGAATGGAGTCTGGTTGTACTTTGTTATTGCCCTGCACAAACACGGGAAGTTGACTGTAAACCCCTGCACTGTCAATTCCTCTGGCGTAGACTTCGTTTTTGGCGTAATCCAAGATGATTTCCCCGGCATCGATTCGATAGTCGAGGTAGGTCATATAGGCTTTGTTATACATAAAGACCTTGGCGTTTTCTTGGTCCATATAAACATAATCTTCCCCGTAATAATCGACGAGATCTTCAAGAAATTCAGGGGCACTGACCAAGGTGTCGGCCACCGCAGATTGAGGTGTCAGACTGTCCTTAGGGGTCTGGCCCGCAGCAAAACCAAAAACTCCTAAAATTAGGAGCAGTGTCAATTGAACGATGTTTGGGCGTGGCTGCAAGGAGGTCAGACGATTATTGTAAACAACTTTTTTAATAAGTTAAAGAATAACCAAAGGCCAAAAGGCGTTGTTTTTATAAATTGGCTTAGTATTTGTATGTCAAAATTACACATAATTTTTGGCTTGAATTTTAATTAACCACAATTAATACCCCCTAGCAATAACGATGCCTTTGGTCCTTACGTATGTCTCGAGAGTAACAAGAGTTTTCCCGCTGTGTTTGGTAAGCGTGTTTCTTTGGATTGGGAGCAGTGGCTCAACGATTGTTTTGGCGCAAAACAAGCCTTTTGTCGTGGTCATTGACCCGGGACATGGAGGCAAAGACCCAGGAAACTTAGGCAATGGATTCAGAGAAAAAGATATCGTGCTTGATGTCTCCAAGCAGGTTGGCGCACTTTTGCAGCAACAAGGGGTTGAGGTCATATACACCAGAGAAAAAGATGTCTTTATCGAACTCTACGACCGAGCTCCGATCGCCAATAAAGCCGATGCCGATCTTTTTGTGTCGATCCATTGTGACTCCCATAATTCTCAGGCCTATGGGGCGGGGACTTTTGTGATGGGACTCAGTAAAAGCGATAAGAATTTGAATACCGCCAAAAAGGAAAACGAGGTGATCTTTCTCGAAGAGAACTATCAAGAGCGTTATAAAGGATTTGACCCGTCTTCGCCGGAATCACTTATTGGACTGACCTTGCTTCAGGAGGAGTATCTGGACCAGAGCATACGCCTGGCCGGGCTAATTCAAAAAAACTTAGTGCAAAATCTAAAGCGCAAAGACCGCAGTGTACGTCAGGATGTTTTTTGGGTGTTGCACCACTCCTATATGCCTAGTGTCTTAATCGAGCTCGGTTTTCTGACCAACAACAGCGAAGGCCCTTATTTGAATTCTAAAAATGGGCGAAAAGAAATGGCTCAAGAAATCGCGCGCAGTATCCTGGAGTACAAAACTGAAATTGATTTTGCCAATCAAAATCAAGTCACCATTCCTGAGCTAACTCAGGGCCAAAATTCTGAATCAGAGAACGCTCAAAATGAGCGCATATCCGCATCCTCTGCACAGGGCAGTACAGGCAACACCCAACCAGGGGCCTCTAAAAATGAGGTGCTCTTTAAAGTACAGATTGCGGCGAGCAGTAAAAAACTAGAGACAAAATCTTATAACTTTAAAGGGCTCGCTCAGATCAGTCGATCGAAAGAAGGGACCTTGTATCGCTATTATTATGGCGAAACCTCAGATTATACTCAGGCACAGCGCTTGCAAAGCGAGGCTCGGGCCAGTGGATACGCTCAGGCGTACATCGTGGCGTTCAAAGAAAATGAGCGTGTACCCCTGTCAGAAGTTTTAAACAATTAATCGTGAATAAACTGGCAATTTTTGGCTGTTTTGATCGGCGTGCATCGATGAATAATCCTTAAATTTGTTGGTAACCTAAATCCAAAGCATTGCGCTATTCAAGAGAAATAAAAACAGGTGTTTTTGCAGTCGTTTCCATTTTGTTGTTCATTTTGGGGTATCAGTACTTGAAAAACTCAAAACTCTTTCAAGTCTCGAGGGAGTTTTATGTCGTTTATGAGAATGTAGTCGGTCTTGAGGCAGGAGCACCAGTGACAATCAATGGGATGCGGGTAGGTAAAGTTAAAAACCTTGCTTTGGCGAACAAAGCGGGGGATGGGGTTTTGGTTACTTTTTTACTTGAAAATGATTTTGAATTCCCAAAAAGCAGTGTCGTCAAGATTTATGCCTCGGGCATTATTGGGGGAAATAATTTAGCGATAGTTCCCGCGGTGGGTGATCCCATCATGGCACGGGCTGGGGATACCTTGCGGGGAGAGCTTGAATCGGGTATGATTGATGGGCTGATTGAGAAGTTTTCACCGATCGAAAAAAGTCTGCTTTCAAGTTTAACAAAAGTAGATTCTGTGCTCTCAGACATCGATCAAGTTTTGGATGCACGATCAAAACAACACTTGCGTCAGAGCATGGAGAGTTTAAGTGTCGCTATGGAGCAACTCAGTCAAACAGCTACGGGCTTAAATGTGCTTGTGGATCGCAATCAAAATGAACTCGATGCCGCCTTCAAAAGTATTTTGAAGACCTCGACCAATTTAGAGACGATTACCGATTCTATCGCTTCAGTCAACACAGCGCAAATGCTTAAAGATCTCTCTGGATCGATCAGTGCTTTAAACCAGATTACCAATTCGATGGCTCAAGGAGAAGGAAGCCTAGGAGCTTTAATTCAGGATGATGGTTTGTATCAAGATTTAAGAACCCTCACAGAGGATGCCCAAAATTTGCTTAAGGACATCAAGAGTCAACCAAAGCGCTATGTTCATTTTTCGCTTTTTGGGCGAAAGGATGATACCCAGGAACACCAACCCAACAAAAAGGATAATTAATGGGCGCTTGGCCAAGTCTTTCTCAGGTCATTTTTGCCGTAATTTTTGCGGTGGGTGTAGGGTATTTTATCTATAACATGCGTCGGCTTATTGCATTGATTAAAAAAGGACGTCCTGTAGGCCCTTTAGATCACAAAAAAGAGCGTTGGCGCAATGTGCTCTATATCGCTTTAGGTCAATCTAAACTGGTCAAACGTCCTGTATCAGGGATAATGCATGTTTTGGTCTATTTAGGGTTTGTCATCATCAATATTGAAGTGCTCGAGATTGTCATCGATGGTTTGTTTGGAACCCACCGAATATTTCAATTCCTCGGGCCGACTTACGGCGTACTCATTGGTCTTTTCGAAATATTGGCGGTTTTGGTTTTTATAGCCGTAATTGTTTTTTGGTTGCGTCGTAATGCATTGAAATTAAAACGTTTTTGGTCCCCGGAGATGAAGGGCTGGCCAAAAACAGACGCCAACCTAATTTTGTATTTTGAGATGGTGCTCATGGGCCTGTTTCTGATGATGAATGCGACTGATTTTAGTTTTCAGCAAATGAATCAGGGGAATTGGGTCTCGGGGTCAATTTATGCGCTCATTCAGAATTGGCCTGAAGCGCAACTCCATATGATCGAACGCTTTTGTTGGTGGGCGCATATTATCGGAATCTTAGGCTTTTTGAATTATCTCTACTTTTCGAAACACTTGCATATTCTCTTGGCTTTTCCCAATGTTTATTATGGGCGTATAAACCCTCCAGGTCAATTTGAAAATCTCGATTCGGTTACCAAAGAAGTTAAATTGATGATGGATCCGTCAGCCGATCCTTATGCCACGCCACCTGAAGGGACGGTTCCAGAAAAATTTGGGGCCAGTGACGTGACTGATTTGACTCAGGTTCAATTGCTCAATGCCATGACCTGTACTGAATGTGGGCGATGTACGAGTGAATGCCCGGCCAACCAAACCGGTAAATTATTATCGCCCAGAAAAATAATGATGGACACGCGTGATCGTCTTATGGCGCTGCCCAAGGAGGGGGAAAGTAAACAACTTCTTGACGACTATATTACGCGCGAAGAACTATGGGCGTGTACTACTTGTAATGCATGTATTGAAGCCTGTCCGGTCAGTATTGACCCGGTATCGATTATCATGTCGATGCGTCAATATTTAGTCATGGAACAATCTGCAGCACCGTCTGAGCTGAACGCAACCATGAGTAACATAGAAAATAACGCAGCGCCTTGGCCTTTTAATCAACAAGACCGCGGCAATTGGATTAATGAATAAGACCATAAAAAAATGAGCAAGAACCAAGATCATTTATTAAACAAAAAAGAAGAATACGGGCAAACCATAAGTCCGGTATTGCCTGAAGGAATTAAAAATTATTTGATCGATATCGATGGGACTATTTGCGATGATATACCCAATGAAGAACCGGAGCGTATGGCCACTGCAGAGGTTTACCCGGATGCGCTAAAAACACTTAATCGTTGGTACGAACAAGGACACATCATTTGTTTCTTTACCTCTCGAACAGAAGATCACAGAAAAGTAACTGAAGATTGGCTCGCTCATCACGGATTTAACTATCACAGTTTGTTAATGGGCAAACCTCGTGGTGGAAATTATCATTGGATTGATAATCATTTGGTTAAAGCTACCCGTTACAACGGAAAGTTTACCGATCTCGTAGAAAAAGAAGTAGCCATTCAAGTATTCAACGATTAACCTAAGCGTTATGGAAAAGGCATTAAACGTACCCACTATGGCTGAATGCCAAGCACAAGGCAAACTTCCAGAAGTTTTGTTTTGGGTGGGCTGTGCGGGTAGTTTTGATGACCGGGCCAAAAAAATAACTAAGGCCTTTGCCAAATTATTGCAGGCCAGCGGGGTTTCATTTGCTGTTTTGGGCGCAGAGGAAGGCTGTACAGGAGATCCTGCCAAACGATCTGGAAATGAATTTTTATTTCAGATGCAAGCCATGATGAATATTGAAGTACTCAATGGTTATGGCGTAGGACAAATAGTGACGACTTGTCCTCATTGTTTTAATACCCTAAAAAACGAGTATCCTGGATTAGGCGGAAATTATCAAGTGATGCATCACACCCAATTCTTGAAAAACCTTATGGACAGTGGGCGCCTCAAAGTTTCGGGAGGTAGTTTTAGAGGTAAAAAAATCACGTACCATGACCCGTGTTATCTCGGGCGTGCTAATGGTGAATATGAAGCACCAAGAGCACTCTTATCGGCCTTAGAATCTGAGCTTATTGAAATGAAGCGCTGCAAAACACGTGGATTGTGTTGTGGCGCAGGGGGAGCCCAAATGTTTAAAGAACCAGAAAAGGGCAACAAAGACATTAATATTGAGCGCTCTGAGGAGGCCATAGAGACGGGTTCGTCCTATGTGGCCACAGGATGTCCTTTTTGCAACACCATGATGACCGATGGCATTACCGCAAAGGGTGCCGAGTCCAAAGTCGCCGTAATGGATGTTGCGGAACTGATCGCCAAAGCGGCCGATTTATAATTTAAACAAGAACACATGTTGGTTTCTTTCGACAGTTTACCGGATCATGCCCGAATTTGGATTTATCCATCGAATCGAAAGCTCTCAGAGGAAGAAGTAGCTTTGGTAAAGGAGCGTACTTCAGAGTTTTTAACCCAATGGACGGCACACGGAACGGATTTGACGGCAGGTTTTGATTTACCGTATGATCGTTTTTTAGTGATTGGTTTGAATCAAGATCAAGCGGCCGCTTCAGGCTGTAGCATTGATGCTTCGGTGCGCTTTATTCAGTCGCTTCAAGACGAATTGGGGGTTGATCTTTTAGACAAAATGAATGTCACCTTTTATTCGGGTGATTTTATTGCCCACAAATCATTGATTGAATTTAAGAAAATGGCCAAAAACAAATCGGTTTCGCGCAATACGGTTGTGTTTAACAATTTGGTCAACACAAAAGAAGAATACCTCAATTATTGGGAGGTGCCTGCTCATGAAAGTTGGCACAATCGCTTTTTGCCATAGTGTCTATTTTTTTGACAAGCCCACAAAATCTTATGAATCGCATTCTTCTGTTTATCTGTTTTAGTTTCTATTTTTCTTGGACTTATGCTCAAGATAATACCCCAGCTGATTTTACCCCAGATCCTTTGCTGGCTAGTGAGGACTTACAGGGTCAAGAGCACTGGGTAGACAGTGTTTATGCCCGCATGAGCTTAGACCAAAAATTAGGACAACTTTTAATGATTGATGCCTTTTCTCAAGAGGGTCCAGAAAAAAGAGAGAAGCTCGAGACTTTGATAAAAAATTATCATGTTGGCGGGGTTATATTTTCTAAAGGAGGCCCTTTGCGACAAGCGCATTGGCTCAATCGTTTTCAGGAGATAAGCCAAATTCCGCTTTTGGTCGCAATGGATGCTGAATGGGGGCTCGCAATGCGTTTAGATTCGACCTATGCCTTCCCTTGGAATATGACTTTGGGGGCAATTAAGAACACGGAACTGATTCAGAAAACAGGGCAACATATAGGAGAACATCTCAAGAGGATGGGGGTGCATATCAATTTTGCTCCTGTAGTTGATCTCAATACCAATCCAGCCAATCCAATTATCGGTAATAGAGCTTTTGGTTCTGACCCCAAGCAAGTTACTGAATCTGCTCAGGCATTTATGAGGGGTATGATGTCGGCTGGAGTTATGGCCAATGCCAAACATTTTCCGGGACATGGTGATACCGATAAGGATTCTCATAAAACCTTACCCACTGTGGCATTCAGTCGCGATCGTATAAAATCTGTTGAACTTTATCCCTATTCACCCTTAATTCGTTCTGGATTGGGCAGTGTCATGGTCGCGCATCTTAACGTCCCAAAACTTACGGGTAAGAGAGGATGGCCCACCTCCTTATCCAAACCCGTGGTTACGGACTTGCTGCAAACTGAAATGGGGTTCAAGGGCTTAGTTTTTACCGATGCCCTAAACATGAAGGGCGTAGCCGATTTTAAAAACCCAGCCGATATCGCCCTCGGGGCCTTGGATGCGGGGAATGACGTTTTGTTAATCCCTGAAGACGTGCCGACCACAATAGAGCGCTTAGTCTGGGCCTATAACCATCAAAAACTAACTGAGCAGCGTCTGAGTCATTCGGTTAAAAAGATTTTAAGGGCCAAATATCTGCTTGGCGCGCATGTGTTCAAGCCAATAAATAGGGAAAATCTGGTTCAAGACCTGAATCGTCCCGAGGATAATGCACTGCACTTGACCTTAATGGAGTCTGCGGTAACGTTACTTGAAAACAAGAAACAATTCCTGCCTTTAACCATAAATCAAGAGGAAAAAGTCGCTTATGTCGGTCTGGGGGAAGATTCTGGGGCGGTGTTTTTTGATCAATTGAGGCAGTACAAAAACATTACGAATATTAAGGCCACTACTTTAGATGAATGCTTGAATCAACTTAAAGGCTTTGATCGTGTCATTATCGGGGTCCATATGTCCAACGAAAATCCATGGAAATCCCACAAGCTGTCGAACCAAGTTAAGGTTTGGGTTCACGAAATCGCTCGGGCGCACAAAACACTTTTGACTTTGTTTGCAAAGCCGTATGCCTTGAACGATCTGGACGCGGTCAGTAACTTAGAGGCAGTAATATTGGCCTATCAGAATAGTTTTTTTGGTCAAAAAGCCGCGGCTGAATTAATTTTTGGCGCAATTAAAGCTCAAGGACATCTGCCTGTAGATTTGCGTCATTGGCCACAAGGGAGCGGGCTTTCGACCAGCGAACGCCCCATGCTCAAATACGGTATCCCAGAAGGAGTAGGGGTCTCCTCTGATGGATTAAAAGTTGTCGATAGCTTGGTTGATTTAGGACTGGCTCAAGGAATGTTCCCAGGGGCTCAAGTACTCATCGCTCGAAAAGGCCGAATAATATACCATCGCGCGGCGGGATACCATACTTATGACAGTCTACAAGGGGTAAAAACCACCGACCGTTATGATTTAGCTTCGTTAACTAAAATACTGGCCACTTTGCCGTTGGTTATGAAGCAATTTGATCAGGGAGACCTCACTATGGAGACGACCGTTGGTTCAATGCTGCCAGAATTTAAAGAAAGCAATAAGGACAGCATTACCTTGCTCAGGATGCTATCCCATTATGCCGGTTTTCAAGCCTGGATACCCTATTACAGGGCTACGGTAGATTCAGTAACGGCGATGCCTCTTTCAAAGTATTACCGAACCACCCCCACAATAATTGAGGAGACTCTTGGACTAAATAACGATTCAATAGTGCGTTATGCTTTTGATGTGCCCGTCGCTAATGATTTATATATGCGTCGCGATTACCGGGACAGTATCATCGCACAGATCAAAGAAAGCGAAGGCTTACCAAAAGTGATTTACAAGTACAGTGACCTCCCGTTTTACCTGCTTAAGAAGTACATCGAACAAAAAAGCAATCGCTCATTAGATACTCTGGCCTATGATCAATTTTATGGTCCAATGGGTGCATGGAGCATGGATTTTAAACCAAAATCCAAAGCAGTGCTTCAGGATATTGTGCCCAGTGAACAAGATGATTATTTTCGACATCAAACGATTCATGGCGATGTTCATGACCCTGGAGCGGCCATGCTCGGTGGAGTGGGCGGACACGCCGGTTTATTTGCCAATGCCCTAGATGTCGCTAAGATGATGCAGATGTACCTATGGAAAGGCAGTTATGGGGGTCAGCAGTGGATTTCTGCAGAGACCATTGATCGATTTAATACCTGTTATTTCTGCACAGAAGAGGTGCGCCGGGGCGTAGGTTTTGACAAACCGCAGCTTGAGGAAGAAGGGCCCACATGTGGTTGTGTTTCTATGACCAGTTTTGGTCATAGCGGATTTACAGGAACTTTTGCATGGGCAGACCCAGAAGCTGAAGTGGTTTATGTATTTTTGTCGAACAGAACTTACCCTACAGCAGAAAACAGAGCCTTGATCAGCAGTAATCTGAGAACCGAAATTCAAGCGGCTTTATATGAGGCGATTATTGATTAAGTTGTGAGGCGTAATTCTGAAATTTAACGACGGCTTATGAATATCGCGATTGTTTGTTATCCCACCTTTGGAGGTAGTGGCGTACTGGCCACAGAACTTGGAATCGCTTTAGCGGATATGGGACATCAAGTGCACTTTGTGACCTATAAACAGCCGTTTAAGTTGGCCTTGCTATCCCATCACGTTCATTTTCATGAAGTAGCGGTACCCGATTATCCATTATTTCGTTATCAACCCTACGAGCTAGCGTTATCCAGTAAATTAGTGAATGTGGTGAAGGCTCATAACATTGAGCTTTTGCATGTGCATTATGCCATCCCCCATGCCTATGCGGGTTATATGGCCCAGCAGATGCTTTTAGAAGAAGGCATCAAAATCCCTATGGTCACGACCTTACACGGTACGGACATTACATTGGTTGGGAACCACCCCTTCTACAAGCCCGCAGTAACCTTTAGCATCAACAATAGTGATGCGGTAACTTCAGTTTCTGAAAGTTTAAAACAAGATACACTCAATCATTTTACCATTAAAAGACCTATTGAGGTTATTCCAAACTTTATTGATCTATCGAAAATGGGCCAGCAAGACGGGCCATGTGAACGCAATGCTATGGCAGAACCCCATGAGCGGATCATTACCCATGTGAGTAATTTGCGGCCTCTAAAGCGGCTAACCGATGTGATTGAGATATTTGATCAAATCCTCGAGCAATGTCCGGCGCGTTTAGTCATCGTAGGGGATGGTCCTGACAAAGATCGAGCTAAAGCACTTATTGAACAAAAAGGGATCAAATCAAAGGTTCAGTTCATGGGCAATAGTGATGAGGTTCACAAGATTCTCTGTTTAACCGATTTGTTTTTATTGCCTTCGGAGATTGAGAGTTTTGGTTTAGCCGCTTTAGAGGCTATGGCGTGTCGCGTTCCTGTGATTTCTACCAATGCAGGCGGGCTTCCCGAGGTAAATAAACATGGATTTAGTGGTTATTTATCCGATGTGGGTGATGTAGATGCCATGGCAAAAAATGCCTTGTCTATTTTAAAAGATGACAAGACGTTAGATCAATTTAAAGATCAAGCACGCGCTCAGGCTCAAAGCTTCGCTATCGAGTTGATCGTACCTCAATACGAGCGTCTTTATGCCAAAACCATTGCTGAAACCGCAGTGGTAAAATAACCAACTTATCCCTTTAGCACTCCTTCTGATTTTAGTTAACTTTAAGCCATGGAGTTAAGCACCCGTAAGGTATTTGATTTTGAAGATTTAGATCAAAAGTTATCAGGCAGTTGTCATTGGGATGATTTACACCTGATGATGTATGCCACTGATGCCTCTGTATATCGCAATCGCCCCAGGGCGGTGGTTTATCCCAAAACCGATCAGGATATTGCCGTGGTGCTTAAATGGTGCTCGGACCAAGAGATATCGGTGACCCCGCGCGCGGCGGGGACCTCCTTAGCGGGTCAATGCATTAGTGATGGAGTGGTTCTTGATGTTTCCCGTTATTTAAATCAAATTATTCATTTTGATGCTGAGCAAAAAACGATCACGGTGCAGCCAGGCTTAGTCCGAGACGAACTTAATCGATATTTAAAACCCTATGGGCTATTTTTTGGTCCTAACACCTCGACCTCCAGCCGCAGTACAATTGGGGGTATGGTCGGAAACAACAGTAGTGGTACGACCTCAATAAAGTATGGAGTCACCCGCGATAAAGTATTGGCCCTGTCGGGTTATTTAGTCGATGGTGACTTGGTGAGTTTTTGCCGTCCGGGATTTAATCCAAAAAGGCAACAGCAGCCGAACACCGCAAATGAGCATAAGGTCAATAAGGCCATTGGCTCCGATAGAAAGGAACAAAATCTAAAGGATTCTATTTTTGAATTATTAAGCCCGGAAAAAACCCGACAGCAAATATTACAACAGTATCCAAAACCCAGCATTCATAGACGCAATACAGGCTATGCCATGGATTTGCTCGCTGCTCAATGGGATCAAGAAGAACCTAATCCACTGGACTTAGATTTACTTCCGCTGTTTTGTGGTAGTGAAGGAACCCTTATGGTTTCTACAGCCATAACCCTAAGTTTGGATGCGTTACCCCCTGAGCAAAATGCTTTAGTCGTCTTGCAATACGCGGGCATGGAAGAATGCATGCTCGATGTGGTTACGGCCATGAACCATGATCTTTATACCTGTGAACTGATCGATGATGTGGTTTTAGATTGTACCGCTCAAAACAGTCTGTATACCGCCTATCGTTTTTTTGTCAAAGACACCCCTAAGGCCGTCCTATTTTGTGAATTGCGTGATGCCACGCTACAGGGCCTATCGCAACAAGTGGATCAATTTTGCCACGAGCTAAATCAACAAAATCGGGCCTATGACGTGCAAGTTTTGTACGGAGACGATATCGATAAAGCCATTAAGTTGCGTATCGCAGGACTCGGACTTTTAGGAGCCATGGTCGGTGATAAAAAGGCAGTCGCCTGTATCGAAGATACGGCGGTCTCTCTGGACGACTTGCCTGAATTCATCAAGGCCTTTACCGCCATAATGAAATCATTTAATCAAAATGCGGTTTATTACGCCCACGCAGGGGCGGGCGAACTGCATTTACGCCCCATTTTGAATCTTAAAAAAGATCAGGATAAAAAGGATTTTCGTGCCATTACCCAAGCCGTGAGTACTTTGGTTAAGCAGTACCGTGGTTCGCTCTCTGGAGAACATGGCGATGGTATCGTACGCTCAGAATTCATTAAAGAGCAAATAGGCCTGGAAAATTACCACCGACTTGTTGAGATTAAAAAGCTTTTTGATCCACAAGGTTTGCTGAATCCCGGGAAAATTGTTGATCCATGGCCGATGGATGAGCGATTTAGAGTAGAGACTACCAAAACCGCTGCGTCGGTTAAAACCCGATACGATTTTTCGGCCCAACAAGGTATTTTGAGTCTCAGTGAACAATGTAACGGCAGTGGAGATTGCCGCAACAGTCATGAGCACCACGGCATGCTTTGTCCGAGTTATCAGGCGACTAAAAACGAACGTGACACGACACGGGCCAGGGCCAATGTGCTCCGCGAAGTGCTCAGTAGCGGGGATACCGATATAGAGCGATGGGGGAGCAGCGCATTAAATGAAGCTTTCGACTTATGTGTGGGTTGTAAGGCCTGCCACAACGAATGTCCCAGTAAGGTCGATATGGCCACGGTCAAGTCCGAATTACAGTATCAGCGCCGAAAACTCGGTTTTTCCAAAAAATGGGATTGGTTTTTCGGCAATAACACCTTGTATTATAAGTATTTATTTAGCATCCCTGCCTTACTGAGAGCCCCATTAAACAGTAGCTTATTTGCGGGGATTATAAAGGCGAGATACGCTATTGCGCCAAAACGTAGTTTGCCGAAATTTCCGAAGCACTCATTTTCACAACGTCTGACCAAAGTTCAAAAGAACAACAGCGAAATCAACAAAAATGCGCCAGAGCGCCTGCGCTTGAACAAGGATAAAGATCAAAGGGTTTATCTGTGGATTGATGAGTTTAGTGATTATTTAGAGCCTGAAATAGCCCAAGATGCCTATGCGTTGCTTATTGGTTTGGGTTATGATGTGGTTTGTATCACCGGGCTGAACAGTGCCCGGGCCCTGCTGAGTAAGGGCTATTTGGATAAGGCCAAACCCATTATTGATCAGAATCTCAATTATTTTGAGACCCATTGCCTACAGGGCCCGGTATTGGGTATCGAGCCGTCGGCACTTTATGGGGTTCGCGATGAATATTTGCGCTTGGCTTCCGATCAATCACTGGCCAAAAAATGGAAGTCAAAGGCCTTTATTTTGGAAGAATTCTTGGCCCAAGAAATACGCTTAGGGCGCATCACAAAATCATCCTTTACGGATCAGAACTTGAAATTAAAGCTTCATTTGCATTGTCATCAGAAGTCATTAGGTGAAGTCAAAGACACCTTTGAATTACTGAACTTGCCAGCGGGGTATCGTCCGACGCTTATTCCCTCGGGTTGCTGCGGGATGGCGGGGAGTTTCGGTTTTGAAAAGGATCATTATCAAACCAGTATGGCCATGGCCGAGTTGCACGTTTTGCCTGCGGTGCGTCGTGCCGAACCTGAAACGATAATTGTCGCCAATGGGACCTCATGTCGCCATCAAATAGAGGATGGAACGGACCGTAAGGCTTTACATCCTATAACGGTAATGCGGCGGGCCTTGGTAAATTCTGAGCTTAAGTGAGTCTGCGCTTATAGGCGGTCATTGCAGACAATATATGAGACCAATCATTGTCCTCTTCTAGCTCTTCTGGAGTCATAGATTCAGATTGATCGCGGTGACTTTCGTCCCAGTAATACAGACGCCAAGATTCATTGTGATATTCAAGGGCGGATAAATTTTCAATCCAGTCGCCGCTATTTAAATAAAGGGTTTGTCCTTTTGACGTTTTGAATTCCTGAATTTTGGGCTGATGAATATGTCCACAAATGACATAATCAAAGTCGTTGTCAATAGCTAAATCGGTAGCGGTTTCTTCAAAATTTGAAATAAAACTCACGGCACTTTTTACGCTGTTTTTTATTTTTTTGGAAAGAGAATAACGTTCTCGGCCCATTTTCAATAAAACAAAATTTATGAGTCTATTCAGAACTATGAGAAAATCATAGCCCCAGCCACCGAGTTTGGCAACCCATTTAGCATGTTTCATAGTGGCGTCAAACACATCACCATGAAAAAACCAGGCCTTTTTTCCATCGAGTTCAAGGGTAAGTTTGTTCAGGATGCGAATATTGCCCATTTTTGTCCCAGCAAATCGTCTTAAGGCTTCATCGTGATTGCCCGTGATGTAATAGATCTTAGTGCCCTTAGCGGCAAAAGAAAATAGTTTTTTGATGATCAGAATATGGGCCTTTGGAAAGTACCGCTTTCGAAACTGCCAAATGTCAAAAATATCTCCATTGAGCACTAGTTGCTTTGGTTTGATCGAATTGAGATAATTTAAAACTTCCTTTGCATGGCAGCCATAAGTCCCCAAATGAATATCGGATAGGACGACTAAATCAATTTTTCGTTTCATAGGTCAATAATTACAAAGTACCTTTTTAGGAATAAGTAAAACATCACCCTAGTGTTAAGTTTTGATAACTTGAACTTTAACCTATAGTTATCATGTTAAGACCAAGTTAATTGACAAGAGGAGGGGTAAAATTGTGCCCCAACACATGAAGGTCTAAAATGGAATTCTTTTTATTCTCAAGGCAATGGGCTACATTTGTTTAAATTCACATTATGGCGGGCGCACTATTTGGATCTTTATTGACATTAAGCACTTTTGGGGAATCCCACGGACCGGCTATGGGCGGTATTTTAGCTGGATGCCCCGCTGGCGTAACCCTTGATTTCGACGCCATCAATTTTGAACTTTCGCGGCGCAAACCAGGCCAATCCGCTATTGTTACCCAGCGTAAAGAACCCGATGGTGTAAAATTTTTATCGGGAATATATCAAGGGGTAACCACAGGCACTCCTATTGGATTTATTGTGGAAAATGCCAATCAAAAATCAGAGGATTACGACCATTTAAAATCTGTTTATCGCCCCTCACACGCGGATTACACTTATGAAAAAAAGTACGGCCACCGGGATCATCGTGGTGGTGGACGGGCTTCGGCAAGGGAAACAGTAAGTTGGGTGGTGGCAGGAGCGATCGCCAAACAAATTATTCCTCAGGTTAAGATCTCAGCCTATGTTAGCGCAGTAGGGCCCCATGAGTATTCCGGTCAAGTCGATGAGCAGGCACTAAAACAGGTCGAGCAAAATGTACTTCGAGCCCCTGATTTAATTTGGGCAAAAGAGATGGAAGAATTTATCAAATCAGTCCGGAAAGAAGGCGATACTGTGGGTGGAATCATTAGTTGTCATGTTGATGGGGTTCCCTTGGGATGGGGCAGCCCTGTTTTTGAGAAACTTCATGCCAGTTTAGGCAAAGCCATGTTGACCATTAATGCGGTTAAGGGTTTTGAATATGGGAGTGGATTTGATGGCGCCAAAATGCGCGGTAGTGCCCACAATGATTTGTACCGAACTGATGGGCAAACCAGGACAAACTTTAGCGGAGGCATACAAGGGGGAATCAGCAATGGAGAACCTATTTATTTCCGAGTGGCCTTCAAGCCTGTAGCGACATTGATGCAAGCTCAAGAAGTTTTAGATAAAGACGGTCAAGTCAAAACACAAGCGGGTAAGGGACGTCATGATCCATGTGTCGTTCCTCGAGCGGTGCCTATAGTCGAGGCGATGACGGCCTTGGTATTGGCGGATGCCTATTTAATGGACCGAACCACAAAAATATAACGATATGAAATCTATTGCACTGCATTGGCGCATCCTAATTGGTATGGCTCTGGGGGTTATCGTGGCCCTGATTATGAGTCAAATCGCTTGGGGTCCAGCCCTGATCACCGATTATATAAAACCATTTGGGACGATATTTATAAATGGATTAAAGCTTATTGCTGTTCCCCTTATTTTGGCGTCCCTGATCAAAGGCGTCTCTGATTTAAAGGATTTATCCCGTCTGTCACAGATGGGCCTGCGTACCATACTTACGTATGTTTTTACCACGATTCTCGCAGTTTCCGTGGGGTTGATGGTCGTGAATATTGTTGCCCCGGGCAAACAAATTACGGAACAAACCAGAAATGAATTGGTTGAGGCTTATGGCGGAGAAGCGGCTAAAAAGCAAGAACAAGCCCAGCAACAAATTCAGGCAGGGCCACTTCAGGCTTTGGTAGACTTGGTGCCGAGCAATATCGTCGGGGCCGCTGCCAATAATGGAAACATGCTTCAGGTTATCTTTTTTGCGTTGTTTTTTGGAATCAGTTTGATCATGATTCCCGAGGCGTCAGGGGCCCCGGTTAAGGCCTTTTTTGATGGCCTCAATGACGTTATTCTCAAAATGATTGATTTAATCATGGCTTTGGCGCCTTACGGGGTCTTTGCATTGATGGCCGCATTGGTTGTTGAAGCGCCCTCTGCTGACTTATTTGCTGCACTGCTTTGGTATGCCCTTTGTGTCGTGATTGGTTTGATTTTACTCGTACTGATTTATCTTTTGATCATTCGTTTTGTTATCGGGCGTAATCCGTTTGATTTTTTACGCGGTATTTCCCCTGCTCAATTACTCGCTTTTTCGACCAGTTCTAGTGCCGCTACCTTACCTGTCACAATGGAATGCGTCGAAGAAGAGCTTGGTGTGCGTAAAGAGGTGGCCAGTTTTGTGTTGCCCATTGGGGCGACCATCAATATGGACGGTACAAGTTTATATCAGGCCGTAGCGGCCGTATTCATTGCACAGGCCTTTGGGATGGATTTAGACTTTGCAACACAAATGGGCATAGTCGCTACAGCAACCTTGGCCTCAATTGGCTCAGCCGCAGTCCCCGGAGCAGGGATGGTCATGCTCATCATCGTTTTAGCCCAGGCCGGTATCCCAGAAGCAGGCCTTGCGCTTATTTTTGCCGTAGATCGTCCATTGGATATGTGTCGTACTGTGATTAATGTGACGGGAGATGCCATGGTGTCGCTTTGGGTAAACAAATCCCAAGAGGACTAAGGTTTTCTTTATCCAAGAAACCTTTTTATAAAAAGCGCTGCTTTACATCAGGGGAGGGGACACGACACTGTTCACGTTTCCCAAACCATTTATAACGGTTGTGTGCGATAAGGTCATACACCAGGTCTCGTAATGCCCGAGGAATAATGATATAAGTATGAAGCACGGGATAAAGTCCAGAGAGTTGTCTGCATATTCTCAATACGGCCGTTGATTTTTTATATAATTGTCCATTTTCAATTAATAAAACGGACGAAAGATCAGAAGAGGCGTCAATCAATTCATTTTTGAGCAGTGCATAGGCCTCCTGTTGCTCGGTATTCCCCGTCTTAAGCCGGGCGATATCTTGAAGGGCAATGAATTTGAATTGTTGTTTTGGGTCATGATCAATAATCCAATTTACAGTACTGTTACACAAATTACACAGGCCGTCAAAAGCGACAATTCTATGGACCCTAGTGGCACTCATAATTTTTCTATATAGTCCTTTTTAACGGTTGTGGTGAACGTTCCGTAATTTACAATGACCTTGTTTTTTTCAATTTTATCGATGGTTCCCACCGCCACACCATCGATCATTCTAACCCGATCGCCAAGGGTAAAGACCACCTCTTCTTCAGGCTTTTGTTCTGCTTCCTTTTGTTTTTTTGCTCTCTTTGAGGCGCGCAATTGTGCCACCTCTTGTTTTAATTCTTGATCGTAGGCTTGTTTTTTATTGCCACTATTGGGTTTGCTTTGATCTTTTCCCTGTTTTTCAGTGCACTTAGCGTCTGCAGAAGATGCTTTTTGTAATGCGCCGTTTTTTGGATCATCTCCCAAGGCTTGGAGTTTGGTTTTGGGCGTTCTTTTGCTGTTTTCTTGCATGACCAGTTTAAACAATGCATCGAGTAGGCCTTTTTTAGTCCATTTATTAAAATAACGCACGGCTAATTGGTCCACCTTACGTCCTAAGATCAATAACCTTTGATTAGCATCAAACACTTCTTGATAGCGTTCGAGTTTCTCTTGAACTTTCTGCTGTGTTTGGGCGAGTTCTTCGGCCTGAACCTTTGCCGATTGTTCTTGTTCTTTCAGCGATTTGGAGAGATGTCTTAAGCCTGAGCGCTCTTTTTGAAGATTGGCAATGGTTTTGTCAAAACGAACTTTACCCCCAGCGATTTTCTTTTTCGCGCGATTGATCAGTCCATAGGGAATCCCATTTTTTTGCGCCACCTCAAACGTGTATGAACTCCCTGCTTCTCCCACGAATAACTGATACATTGGTTCTAAAGATTGGGCGTCAAAAAGCATATTGGCATTGGTTGCATAAGGTAATTCATTGGCCAAAAGCTTGAGATTTGTATAGTGTGTGGTGATAATGCCAAAGGCTTCCCGGGCATAAAACTCTTCTAAAAACGTCTCTGCCAAAGCCCCACCAAGTTCAGGGTCGCTACCGGTTCCAAATTCATCGATTAAAAACAAACTGTCTTTCTGACACTTTTTAAGAAAGTAATTCATTTGTTTCAGGCGATAACTGTAGGTGCTTAGGTGATTTTCAATAGACTGATGATCTCCTATATCGGTTAAAATGCGTTTAAAGAGACAAAGTTCACTAGAGGGGTCAACAGGAATCAACAGCCCGCTTTGCGTCATGAGCTGCAGTAAACCCACGGTTTTGAGGGTGATACTCTTGCCCCCCGCGTTTGGCCCAGAAATAACAATAATGCGACTGTTTTGATCCAGAGTGATGGACTGCGGATAGGTCTTTTTCTTTTGTTTTTGATGATCTAAAAACAGCAGAGGGTGGTAGGCTTTAATGAGTTGTAGTGTTCGCTCTTTGGTAATTACAGGACGCACCCCATTCATGGCGTATGCATAGTGGGCCTTTGCGTGCCAAACATCGACTTGAATTAAGAACTCTTCGTATTGTGTGAGTTCGGTAATGAAGGGTCTTAAGGCATTGGTCAACCATTTGAGTAAGCGTTTAACCTCTTCCATTTCTTGATAAAGAAGGCTGCTAAGTTCTTGGGCAAACTCCAGAGTTTGCTGGGGTTCAATGTAAACAATACTTCCTGTTTTGGACTGACCCATAACGACGCCTTTGACCTTTTTTCGGTGCATTGCCTTAACGGCCAAGACGCGTTTATTGTCGACAACACTCTCGCGAATCTCATCGAGGAAATCTGCTTGAGCATAGCGGGACAAGGCTTGACTAAACGATTTATTAATACTTGATTTTACTTTGAGAATTGATTTACGCAAATGCAACAATTCCTGGGAGGCATCGTCTTTTACCTGACCAAATCGATCTAAAACACTGTCAATTAAAATAACGGGTTGATCCTCGTAAGGAATATGGACCGCATATTGGTTTAAAACGACATAAAACTGATCAAACTTTTTAAGAAAGCGTTTGATTGCTTCAGTGGTCAGGCAAACGTGTTTGATTTTTTTAAACCCATTGAGTTCAAGGACACTATTTTCAATAGAGAGTTGATGCAAAACCTCAGTTAAGGCGTCAAAATGGTGTCCCGGAAAACTTTGATCACTCCCAATAGAGGCCTTATATTCCTCAACTTCCTTTAGCGCGCGTTCTATTGCCGCAGCATCGATCATCGGCATAATGGCTCGGCAACGCGTTTTACCGCCTTGGGTCAATGCCCTCTGCGCAAGCTGATCGAGCACCCGATCAAACTCTAAATCGCTTATGGTTTGCGGTTGAATGGTTTTCATAGCAGAAAATAATCTTATAAATTGATTAATTTCACCTCAAAAGTACGACAAATGCAATTAATTCAAGCGGACTCATGGCAGGAGCTTATGACTCAAGAAGCGACCAAAGACTATTGGCTGCCGCTTCTGAAATTTGTCCAGGCTCAGTACCAAAGCACTCAATGTTTTCCTCCCCAGGAGCAAATTTTCAGAGCCTTTGAATTGACAGCGCTCGATAAGATTAGTGTCGTTATATTGGGGCAAGACCCTTATCATGGAATGGGACAAGCCCATGGTTTGGCTTTCTCTGTGCCTGAGGGCGTAACCATGCCACCATCGCTGCTCAATATCCTCAAAGAGGTCGAAAATAACGAGCGTGAACGCCTTATCGCTAGGGGGGGTACAAATCCCCAAGATGGGGAGAATCGACTTCATTTGACCCATCATTCAGGAGATTTGTCGCATTGGGCAACACAAGGCGTTTTATTGCTCAATTCAGTACTCACCGTAGAACGTGGTAAGGCGGGAAGTCATCAAAAAAAAGGATGGGAGCTATTTACCGATGCCGTCATTAAGGAAATAAGTCAAAAAAACAGTGGGGTGGTCTTTATGCTATGGGGGCGCTTTGCCCGGGGAAAGGAGAAACTCATCGATTCTTCGCGACATTGTATTCTACGCAGTGGTCATCCTTCGCCTCTGAGTGCCAACCGTGGTTTATGGTTTGGGAACAATCATTTTAATAGGGCCAATCAATATATTGAACAGCGCGGGGGTAGTCGAATAAGGTGGAAGTAAGTCATTTAGGCATTCCCGATAACTCGGACGGTGCCTCTTGGAACGAATCAAACAGGAGGGCTGGGTCAGTCTTTTTGAGGATAGTCTGCCTCAGAAGCATCATTGCAGGAAAATTCCAGTAATAAGTAGTTCGTTACTAAAAGACCGCCGAGAACAATTAAAAAAGTTACCATACCACTGAGTTTATATCTTATAGATACAATGTTGTGATGAAGGGTTGCGTAGGGGGGTAAAAAATTTAGAAAAAAAGTTTATCGGAATAAATTTGCTCGATAAGTCCTAGGTCTAAGAGCTCTATTTGGACTTGCGCTAAGGTCGCTGAGTCCACTGGATGTTGACTCCATTGCGTTTTAGAGAGCCAGGACTCAATCGCAGCTGGTTCTTGGCTATAACGCGTGGCGAGCTCGTGCACTAGGGTGGGCCGCTCAAGCATGGCCGCGGCATGTTTGTTAATCACCAATTTTATTTTCTCTACGGTATCAGAATGATTGATAACAAAATCTTCGCGCCCGGCGAGAACAAAACAAGGCCAAGGGGTGGGATACTCATCAATACGCATAAAATCGAATTGTGAGACGTAGGGCTGGGTGGTGAATTTCTCCCAAAGAAAAATATCGCTTTGTCCGTGCTTCAGTGCGTCAAGAGCATGTTCAAGGTCTCCGACCTCACGAAAAGAAAGCCTTGCATTTGGATCAAGCCCAAGAGATTTGGCATATAAATAAGCCATCAAATGAGAGCCGCTGCCATGACGACTGATGGCGACATTAAGGGGCGGATTCGCGGTATTTTTAATTCGATTTATTAAGTCTTGCCTGTTGGTTAAACCACTGACGGGATGCGTGTGTACGCCCCAAATAAGTGGCGTAGAAACAAAATACTGAATAAGTTTGATCGGCGCACCATCACATATGGCCTTGGTTACCCCTTCGGTGAGCATGACCGCCAAATCGATTTCTCCATTAACTAAGGAATGGACCATGGCTCCTGTACCACCGTCAAAATCGCGCCATCTTAAATTGATCTGCTCTTTATGAAGCTCTTTGGATTTCAGCAGTAAATACCAGGGATAATTAAAGTGTTCTGGAACCCCACCGATATGCACTGTTAAAGAATTCATCCGCCGACACGCTTGGTTTTGTATCCTTTTTGTTTGAGAAAATCCATGATTTGATCACGAAAATTGCCCTGTAAGATGATGCTGTGCTCTTTAATGCCTCCGCCCACACTAAATTGTTGTTTTATCGCTTTGGCCAATGCCTTTAAGGCTTCTGAATCTCCCTCAAACCCTTCGATTATGGTCGTTCCTTTACCTTTTCGTTTTTCAAATCGGCAAATGAGTGGCGTGGTTTGATCTTTGGCAGAAAACTCTGGGTAGTCTTGATCGGGCTCTGCCGGTTCATTGGACTCGGCGTGTTCTGGAAACAAGTGTTTTAGCTGATCGCGTAAGTCGGCCATGGTAAAAATTCGATTTAACGGACTATTTTTTTCTTAGGCCAATTTCAATTAAACGCTCTTCCAAAAAGTCGCCAGCGGTAATGTCTGGATAGGCTTTTGGCGAATCTTGACTGATACAAGTGTTCAAACAATCCAGTTTCATGTCTGACCGAGGATGCATGAAAAAAGGTATTGAATACCTGGGTGTATCCCATTGGTCTCGGGGTGGATTGATCACGCGGTGAATTGTCGAACGCAGCTTGTTGTTCGTGTGGCGTTCAAGCATATCGCCCACATTGATCACTAATTGATCCTCCTCAGGGCGTGCATCGACCCATTGGCCTTCTTTAGTCAATACCTGTAGTCCCCCGGTTGAGGCCCCCATCAAAAGGGTAATTAAGTTAATGTCCCCGTGAGCACCGGCGCGCACTGCGCCGTCAGGTTCTTGGGTGATAGGAGGGTAGTGTATTGGTCTTAAGATACTGTTGCCATTGGTTACCCATGGGTCAAAATAAGTTTCGTCTAAATTCATATATAGGGCCAAAGCTCTCAGTACGTAAATCCCTGTCTTTTCCAGCATTCTGTAGGCCTCCATACCCGTTTCATTGAATTTGGGGCATTCCGTCACGGACACATTCTCAGGATAAGGCTGAGCCAGGTTTGCATCCGAAGAGGGTTCTTGTCCAAAGTGAAAGAATTCTTTTAAATCTCCTTTACTTTGGCCTTTGGCGTGTTCTTTTCCAAAAGAGACATAGCCCCGCTGGCCAGCTAATCCCGGAATTTCATATTTAGCCTTTACCGCTGTGGGTAAATTAAAAAACCCCTTAACTTCATGGTATAAGTTATCCATGAGTTCAGGTGATAAAAAGTGATTGCTCAGAGAAACAAAACCTATTTCCTGATAAGCGTCACCAATCTGGGTAACAAATTGAGCTTTTCGTTTTGGGTCCTCTGATAAAAAATCAGCCAAATCAACTGAGGGGATGTGGGTCATGAATATGAAGATTAACACGACAAATATACTGAATTTGTGCGGTTAGCGGCTCAAAATTTTACCCATGGCTGAAGGCTTAAGAGACAATTAATTGTTACTTTTAACCCGAGTAATTATTTTTCTATGAGCCGCGAAACCATCCCGGTAAAACCTTTTGATTTTGACCGTAAACACCTCGATGACGCCACGTTGTTGGATTTGTATCAGCGTATGCTAAAACCACGCTTGATTGAGGAGAAAATGCTCATTCTGCTGCGTCAGGGTAAAATTAGTAAATGGTTTAGTGGTATTGGGCAAGAAGCTATTTCGGTAGGGGTCGCCTCAGTACTAACGCCTCAGGAGTATATCTTGCCCATGCACAGAAATCTCGGTGTGTTTACTACGCGAGACATTCCGCTTTATCGATTGTTCTCCCAGTGGCAAGGAAAAGCTAATGGGTTTACCAAGGGGCGCGATCGGAGTTTTCATTTCGGGACACAAGAGTTCAATATCGTTGGGATGATTTCACATTTAGGCCCTCAATTTGGTGTGGCCGATGGGATTGCTTTGGGAAATTTACTCAAACAAAACAATCAAGTTTGCGCCGTTTTTACAGGCGAGGGAGGGACAAGCGAAGGCGATATACACGAGGCGATGAATGTTGCTTCTGTTTGGGGTCTTCCCGTGCTTTTTTGCATCGAGAACAATGGATATGGCCTGTCTACGCCAACTTCTGAACAATACAACTGCGCCCATTTAGTGGACCGTGCTCTGGGGTATGGCATGGAGGGCCATCGTTTAGAAGGCAATAATATCCTCGAAGTTTACACCCATTTATCCGATATCGTCCATTCGATGCGTGAAAACCCGCGTCCGGTTTTAATTGAGTTCGACACCTTTAGAATGCGTGGACATGAAGAGGCTAGTGGCACCAAGTATGTTCCGCAAGAATTGATGGATCAATGGGCGCTGAAGGACCCCCTAGAAACCTACGCCGCCTATTTAAAAGATCAAAAGGTGCTCACCCAAGAATACGAGGACGTATTAAAAACTCAAATTATCGATGAGATTAATGAGCATTTAGGCTTGGCCTTCGATGAGCCCAAAATACAATCGACCGAAATCAATGAATTAAGTGATGTGTTCCAGGAAGCTGTTTTTGAGTTAATTAATCCTTCGACAGAAGTTCAAGAAATGCGCTTTGTAGATGCCCTAGCTCAAGGACTCGGTCAGGCTATGGAACATCATGATGACTTAGTGATCATGGGTCAAGATATTGCTGAATACGGTGGCGTATTTAAAATCACTGAAGGGCTTTTGGAGAAATTTGGACACGGACGGGTGCGCAATACGCCGATTTGTGAATCGGCCATACTTTCTGCGGCCATGGGTCTATCGATTAGTGGATATAAAACTGTCGTCGAAATGCAGTTTGCTGATTTTGTGAGTTCCGGGTTTAACCCCATTGTGAACTATTTGGCCAAAAGTCATTATCGCTGGGGTCAAAAGGCCGATGTGGTGGTGCGCATGCCCTGTGGAGCCGGCGTAGGGGCGGGGCCTTTTCACAGTCAAACCAACGAAGCATGGTTCACCCATACACCGGGCTTGAAAGTGGTTTATCCTGCTTTTCCCGAAGACGCTAAGGGCTTGCTCGCCTCGAGTATTGCCGACCCTAACCCTGTGTTGTTTTTTGAACACAAAGCATTGTACCGAAGTGTACGAGGAATGGTTCCTCAAAATTATTATCATTTACCCCTGGGAAAAGCGGCTGTGCTCACCCACGGGGATCAAGTAGCGCTAATTACCTATGGTGCTGGGGTGCATTGGGCGCTAGAATTACCTGAAGACCTAAAGGCGCATTGCCGTATTGTCGATCTGCGCAGTTTGGTGCCTTTGGACAAGGAGACCATAATCGAAGTGGTCAAGGCTACAGGTAAGGTCTTGTTACTTCAAGAAGACAGTATGTTTGGTGGTATTGCCTCTGATTTATCAGCCATTATTTCCGAGGAGTGTTTTGAGTATTTAGATGCGCCCATACGTCGTGTGGCCAGTTTAGAAACACCCATTCCTTTTGCCAGCGCTTTAGAACAGCAATATTTGGCAAAAAACCGATTAAAAGAGACGCTAGAAGATCTTTTAGCTTATTGATATGGAAGACCTATTTACATTAGAACATTTAACCTCACTTGTTTTACTGATTATGCTGCAAGCAGTGCTGGGCTTGGACAACTTGCTTTATATATCCATTGCCTCAAAGCAAGCCCCCGAAAAGGATCAAGCACGCGTCCGCACTATTGGAATTGCTTGGGCTATTGTCTTGCGTATCGTTTTGCTTTTTTTACTCTTACAACTGATTCAATGGTTTCAAAACCCGTGGTTTGTTATTGCCGATAATGCTTATTTCTCAGGGTCCTTTAATTTCCATAGCATTATCGTGTTAATCGGTGGGGTATTTATCATGTACACAGCGCTTAAAGAAATTTGGCATATGATGTACTTTGATCCTCAACTCGAGAAATCCTCTGGAGGGACCAAAAGCGTAACTCAAGTGATATTGCTGATTATCGTCATGAATTTGGTCTTTTCTTTTGACTCAATTTTAGGGGCCATGGCGCTTACCGATGAGTTTTGGGTTATGGCTACAGCTATTGTTGTGGGCGGTTTGCTTATGATTTGGCTTTCAGGGCGCGTAACCGCATTTCTTAAAAAGAATCGATTGTACGAAGTCCTTGGGCTATTTATCTTATTTATTGTCGGGATCATGTTGCTCTCTGAGGGCGGGCATTTGGCTCATATTTATGTCTTCGGTAACCCGATAACGCCGATGACAAAAACCACATTTTATTTTGTGATTACCGTTCTTATTTTAATTGACATCGTGCAATCAAAATATCAGAAAAACCTCAAACACAGTGGCGAAAAACATTAGTCTTTGGGATCATTGTGATCCACAGAACCACGCGCCACAAATCGTTGCTGTTAAGTTATCCCCCAAGGGAGAACGCTCTGTGCGTCAACATCATCCCTGGATTTTTGATCAAAACATTATCAAAACCAATAAAACACCTAAAGCAGGCGATGTTGGCATTGTTTTCGCCCATAAATCAAATAAAGTGATTGGATTGGGATTGCTGGATCCCAAGTCTCCAATAGCGCTAAAAATGCTGCACTTTGATGGTGGGTCTAAAATCAATGAAGCTTTTTTTCATGACCTTTTAAAAAAAGCGATAGATAAACGAAAACCATTGATTGATAAAACCAACGCTATGCGCTTAGTTTTTGGAGAAAATGATGGTTTGCCAGGGCTTATTGTCGATGCCTATGATGCGGTTATGGTCATAAAGATTTACAGTCTCATGTGGTTGCCCTATATGGCGCAGATTAAAGACGTTCTTTTGAATTTATGCGCCCCAAAATCTATATTGTTAAGGGCCAATCGACATGTTTCAAGGGCCTTAAAACTCGACGAGGAAGATCAAGTGGTTTTGATTTACGGCAGTTTACCCAACCCTGAAATTGAATTCCATGAATATGGCGTACGTTTTTTAGCCCACGTAATAAAAGGGCATAAAACGGGGTTTTTTCTGGATCATCGAAACAATCGACATAGAGTAGGGCAATTGTCGCATGGCAAGCACGTGCTTGATGTTTTTGCGTACGCTGGAGGTTTTGGGGTTCACGCCTTAGCCAATGGCGCCAAACAAGTGACGAGTATTGATATTAGTGCTCAAGCCTTAGCGCTGGCGGAAAAAAATGCTGCTTTGAATGAATTTTCAGGAATGCATGAGACCCTGTGTGGTGATGCCTTTGATTTACTCCAACAACAAATCAAAAAGGGGATTCAGTATGATGTTGTCGTGATCGATCCACCGAGCTTTGCCAACAGTGCTGATGGCGTCGACTTAGCCTTAAACAAATACGAAACGCTGGCCCGTTTAGGCACTCAGTTGGTGGCCAAGAAAGGCTGGTTGATCTTGGCCTCGTGTTCGTCTCGGGTCGCTATGGATCAATTTCTACAAGCCCATACAAAAGCCTTCACTGGGGCAAAAACCCAAGAATTTAGTTTAATAGAAACGACCGGCCATGACATCGATCATGCCGTAGGTTTTGAGCACGGACACTA
>ERZ888423.267-NODE-267-length-55895-cov-8.038664_pt1 | contig 55895 bp, 49 predicted proteins | sample MGYA00520523_ERZ888423 | MGnify/ENA primary metagenome ERZ888423 (study PRJEB32303, sample SAMEA104408611) | aquatic metagenome | biome: Brackish water; feature: Pelagic; material: water | place: Baltic Sea | collected 2014-06-08T10:24:00 | depth 30,27 m ... | reverse complement strand
GTCAACCTATGGCGCAGAAGCAAGGAATCGGCATCCAACTGCAATGGACGGGCACCAATTGGATCGATATACGCAAACAGTTGAAAAATAAGCCCTAGCCTAAAGTAGCATTTGATTTCCTACAATATGGAGGCCATAGCCTTCAATACCCACGCGTTTCATAGGGTGGTTGGTCAGAAGTATGATGTTTTTCACCCCCAAGTGACGAAGAATTTGTGCTCCAACACCATAGTCTAAAGGGTCATGACCAAAGCGTAGAGCAGGCATATTTCCCTCATCAACGCTGGCCAAAGCTGCCAATAAATCCATCGAAGTAGGTCGTTGATTTAGGCAAACAACCACACCCCTGCCTGCTTGAGAAATAGCTTCAATAGACTTGTGCAGGGTTGAAAATTGTGTCACCCCTTGACGAATATCGTCTAACATACTGGCCCTTTGGTCTCCGCTTTGCATTCGGACTAGGGTAGCCGGATCGGCGGTTAAAGTGCCTAGAGAAAGTGAAATATGTACTTGATCAGACGTTGTTTGGGCATAAACGTGTACATTCAAGAGGCCAAAAGCCGTATCCAAGGGGTAAGAATGCACCACTTTGATCAAGGAATCACGCTCTAATCGATAGGCAATCAATTGCTCAATACTGATGAGTTTAATGCCCCATTTTTTTGAAAGATCCATCAATTCTGGCAATCGCGCCATACTCCCATCTTCATTCATGATCTCCACAATCACCCCAGCAGGTGGATGTCCAGCAAGTCTTGCTAAATCAATAGCGGCTTCTGTATGTCCTGCCCTACGTAAAACGCCACCAGGTCTTGCCCGCAATGGAAAAACATGTCCAGGCCGTTGAAAGTCATGAGGCTTCATATCTGGATTCACAAGCGCTTGAACGGTTTTGGCTCGGTCCAATGCCGAAATGCCGGTGGTAACCCCATGCCCTTTTAAATCCACCGACACGGTAAAGGCCGTTTCATGCGGATCCGTATTCTGTTGAACCATCGGCGTTAAACCTAACGCATCACAGCGGTCATCTGGCAACGGTGCGCAAATCAAACCTCGCCCATGGGTGGCCATGAAGTTAATAGTCTCAGCCGTAATGCCCTCCGCAACGGCCACCAGGTCTCCTTCATTTTCGCGGTCTTCATCGTCCACTACAATCAACATCTTGCCTAGTGCAAGATCTTCTAGAGCGGCTTCTATAGAACTAAAAGGGGAAGTACTCATTGGTTATTGCGTTTTGTGGGTTGCCATACCCCAGATGATCCTGCAGGGGTTCTTAGGAATTGCCATAAGCCAAGAATCAGCGCAATATTCATCCAGGCAAAATAGGAGAGAGGCTTCACCCGTTTGGCTATGTTGCGTGGCAGTATCCATCCAGGATATAGAAGAAAAAGGATACCTAGCATAAGGACAAGCAGATTGATCCCGGCTAAATAAAACCCACAAAGGGCTATTTCTGTGAAAAACATGATGATGACGCTACACAAGACGGCCAAGGGAAAAATCCACCGTAAGAATTTATGCCCAACAAAAACAAACCCCATCAAGCTTTTACGTTTGGGGGAAATAGAATCACCTTCATGGTTCTTTGAGAAAAGAGACTGAATGAGTTGGAAGAAGATTCGTTGACTGTTTTGCCAATTCCCATGGCTGATGCGGACTTTCCTTTTGAACTCCATCTGGGCATCATTGCTGACGTCTTCCGAGCACGTTGCATTTGATGCATGAACCACTTTTTTGCCCGCCGATAATACCTGAATCGTGAGAAAAAAGTCCTCCATAAAGGTACCGGGAGGGATGGGGGTAAAGTAAGCACGACGAATGGCATAGCAACCGCCCTCTACGCCCATGGTCATTCCCCAGAGCTCCCCTTCACAAACTTTGGTGTGGTTTTCCCACCCTATGTATGATTTTTCTTGCTGGGCTATGCTTCGGTAGGTCTCCTCTTGCGCAAGCCCTCTGTAGGCTAATTCACCGCCCACCAGGGCAACATCTCGATTCAGAATTAATGGCGCAACTAAGTGCTTAAGCGCCATGGGGTCAAAGAAAATATTGGCATCTGTTCCAACCACAACCTCCGCGTTACTTTTTGACACCAAGTAGTTGATGATTTTAGATTTACCAGAACGCTCGGGCATTCGTTCCCAATGTAAATTGGGCATTTCTTTCGCCCAGCGAGAAAGAATTTTTTCGGTGTCATCCGTACTGCAATCAGATCCTACACGTATGTTCATTTTCTCATGAGGGTAGTCTAAGGCCTGAAGACTTGCCAGCTTTTCTTCTAAGACAACTTCTTCATTATAGGCTGCAAATACAATCGTAACAGACGGCCATTGAGACGCATCAAGCACATCTGAAGCGATAGGGGTCCTTTGAATGCGTAAAAAGTGATGAAAAAGGCGAACAAAACCCGGATAAAGCAGATAAGGAATCACGCCCCAAATGACCACAGTAAATAAGGACAAAAAGACCAATAAGCCGTGGGGTAGGAAAAAAAGGGAAAGGTCCGATAGCATGAGAAATGGCCGTTAAGAGAGGTTTTTCAAAGCTTCAACATATACCTCGTCGGCAAAGGTAGTGCGTGCATGGTGCATGGCTAGACGGCCCTGCTCCTCTCGGAAGGTAGCATCATAAAGAAGTCGATGAATCGCCTGGCTAAAATCTTCCGGATTATCGGCAATGAGAATACCGGGTGCACTCTTAAGTCCTTCCGCGCCTATAGAAGTCGTTACAATGGCTTTTCCTCTCACCATGGCCTCCAGAAGTTTGATGCGCATCCCGCTCCCCGATAAAATAGGGGCGATGAAAATCCCATGTTCTTCAAAGGAAAATCCGTCTTCTAAGCGTGACAAATGTTGGATGCCGGCAGGTAGGGAAAGATTTTTTGGCCATGTTTTGGATATGACGGTAACAGGCGCCATCACAAGCGGATGCACTTCCTTCAGGTACCATTGCATGCCTTGAATATTCGGAAGCCAATCCATTGCGCCTAAATGATAGATAGCGGCGCCTCTGGCGCCACTATCCTTCCAAGGCCCATTTTTCTGATAGGTGCACGGCAAAGTCCAAACTGTTTTTGCCCCATTTTCTAAGATGTAGTGACCATCTTCTTCTGAAATAGCCCATACCTGTGCTTCCCGAAAAATACCTAATTCCCATTGTTTCAACTTCTGCGTCTGCCAAACGGTAAAAAGTTTTCGGAGTCCAAAAGCGCTTGACGTCAGGGTTCTTTCCCAAATTTGATGTTCCACATTATGCGCACGTAAAATCCAAGGAGTTGTGCCAAGGGACTCCTTATATACCGCCATAAATAAAGAGTCCAAAACAACTAGGTCAACTTCTCTTGATAAGGCGGCTATTCGGATGCTAACCTCTTCATGATAAAAACGCGAGGCAAAAAAGGATGATGAATGAAGGATATCACGCATAAAACCCTTGAGATTTGGAGACACATGAACGGGCAGAGCTTCAAGTTGAACACCTGGGTAGGGGCAGTGGGGGTCCTGAACAAAGTGTTTGTCTGTATTCAGGGCCAGAACATGTACTTCATGACCTGCTTTTTCTTCAAGCCGAATAAGAGCTTCCATGGCAAGACTACTGCCATCTCTTCCTGGAAAAGGAACCTTGTTGCATAAATGGAGAATCTTCATTTCAAGGAAGGGAATGGGCGCCAACGTAATAACCTGCGGCGCAACCGCGCAAAACTATTGACAGAAGCATCATTTGCTGCCCATACGGTCATCCAAATAGAAATGGGTAAGAGGATAGCATTAGGCAGCCAGATCGCCCAAAAAGGGGATATCAACCATTCGCGCCCCATCTTCTCAAAGATGATCGTAAGCACATAATGCACCAAAAAGAGGAGCACGGAAATGACAAAGGGTAATCCAAAACCACCCTTTTGGATGATAGCCCCTAGGGGTGCCCCTATGAAGAAGAGGAGAATGCACGCGATGGCAACACTGAATTTTTTATGGAATTCAAGATAATGACGCGCAATGATTTGGTTTCTCCAAACGTATTCTGACTGGATCTGCTCCATATAATCTCGATTGCCTTGTGCCGCATGAATAGCATTGTTCACTGCACGAAATAAATAATGTCCTTTAAGCCTTGATTTCATCGATCGCACATCATAAGGGTCAGAGGTATCTACCTTCCCCGCCATTTGAATGGAATCTTGGCCATTCCATCCGTAATATTTATTGCGCATGATCATATTCACCTCCTCTTGTCGCTTGCTATACTGCTCATATAAACCATCAATTGCTTTATCCAATTGATGCACATTCAGCATATTGTATTCATCACTCCGGTGAATAGAGTAGAGGTCACCCATTTCAAAAGATCCCATATTCACCCGAATCATCATGCGCTTGAATGAACTCTCTAAGAAAGGTTTACGGTCACGCTCCTCCCTCTTTTCAGCACGAAACTCTTGATAGGAGGTCCCATGAAATAACTCCATTTCCATCCAACGGTTTCCTTCTGTATAGTGCAAAACCGCCTTTGGCGCCATGATTACTGTATGATTTCCTTGGCCTCTTTCGCGGTGATCATAAATCAAGACATCCGTCACTTCATGGTCCGACTTACCTCCAATTTTTATGCTGTATCCATCTAAGCCAGCATAAAAAATACCAGGTTGAAGATTAAACGTGGGACGCTGTTTGGCAATATTGATGAGTAGATTTTCCCCTTTGAAATTAGCTACGGGAATCAAATTATTGGCCACAAAAAACATGCCCGCTGAAATCAACGCCAACGCCAATAATAATGGTCGAATTAGTCGATAAAAAGAGGCGCCTGAAGACTTAGCGGCTGCTAACTCATGACTTTCAGCAAGATCACCAAACACCATAATTCCAGCAAACAGGACGGCCACTGGGGCGGCCATAGGGAGGACTGAAGCGGACCAATAAAAGAGCAATTCTAGGATGACCCACCAATCAACCCCGCGTCCCGCTAAGTCATCCACATACTTCCAGACCATTTGCATGAGCAAGAAGAAGATAGATATCCCCAAAGTTTTTAGGAAAATCCCAGCAAAGGAACGAAGGATATACCAGTCAATACGTTGCATAAGAACCTGTTACATCCCCTTTGGGGCGATGTAATCAAAATCAGGATATTGCGCTCTATTGAAGGTAACACTTTGGCTCGTGATGCCTTGATTCACCTCATACTGCAAAATTCTGAGCGTCGTCGTAACATCATTGAGGCCAAATTCTTGATAGGAATGGATGCGTTTTGTCCGCACATTAATCCCAATCACAATGTCGCGTACATCTTCATTGTCTTTTGGCTTCATGCGGACATAGACGACTTTTGTTCCACCCGCAACGGTTTCTTCTCCGGCCCATTGGAAATTTGAACCCGTCTCATATTTCTTCACTAAAGATTCAGGGGTATAGGAGGATGCATCACCTTCTAGTTTTTGAACGACAATTTCTTCATCCGCTTCACTCACGATGGTCATACGGGTGCCATCTACATATATTTTTTGCCCGTTTAAGGAGAGGAGGGCTTTGCTTCCAACGACCCGAACTTGTCCAGACGTCTTTCTTTGAACGCTTTTTCCATCCCTACCCATGGCCTCAATCACCATGGCAAACTGAATGTTTTGATCCTTGTAATCCATGGTTTTTGTTTGCACTTCTTTCAATAAAGTGAGTGGATTGCCCGCTTGAGCCAACCCAGCAACTGTAGATGTAATTAGAATAACAATGGAAAAGAAAGTTTTTTTCATGTTTATTAGTTGCCGTTTAGGCGTTCCATTAAATGATGTTCGTCCTGCACAAGTACCTGGCGCGCTTTAGACCCTTCAAAAGGTCCAAGAATCCCCGCATCTTCCAATTGATCAATGAGTCGTCCTGCCCGGTTATAGCCCAGTTTTAATTTACGTTGCAAAAGAGATGCCGAACCTTGTTGTTGCATGACCACAATTCTGGCCGCCTCAATAAATAAAGCATCCCTTTCTTCTGCGCTATAGGTACTGCCGCCACTTGCATTCCCTTCTTCCCCAGAATATTCAGGAAGCGCGTATGCGTCAGGATACGCCTGTTGTGATCCAATAAACTCACAGACTTCCTCCACCTCAGGCGTATCAAGAAAGGCGCATTGAAGTCGAATCAGATCATTACCTGCAGAGAAGAGCATGTCACCCTTTCCTATCAATTGTTCCGCGCCTCCTGCGTCTAAAATGGTTCTTGAGTCAATTTTTGCGGATACCTTAAACGCAATACGCGCAGGAAAATTGGCCTTAATAATGCCCGTGATTACATTCACCGAAGGTCTTTGCGTGGCAATGATCAAATGAATGCCAATCGCGCGCGCTAACTGGGCAAGTCGTGCAATAGGCGTCTCAACTTCTTTGCCCGCCGTCATGATTAAGTCTGCAAACTCATCAATAACCAAAATTATATAGGGCAAGTAGCGGTGCCCCTCTTCTGGGTTTAGCTTCCTATTGGTAAATTTCTGATTGTATTCTTTGATGTTTCGGACCATGGCATCCTTGAGCAAATCATACCGGTCATCCATTTCAATGCACAAAGAATTCAACGTGTGAATGACTTTGGTGGTATCCGTGATAATGGCCTCACCGGAGTCAGGCAACTTTGCCAAGAAGTGACGCTCAATTTTATTGTACAACGTCAATTCAACTTTTTTGGGGTCTACCAATACAAACTTTACTTCGGATGGATGCTTTTTGTAGAGAATAGAAGCTAACAGGGCATTTAATCCGACGGACTTACCTTGACCCGTCGCACCTGCCATGAGGAGGTGCGGCATTTTCGCCAAATCAGCTACAAAAACCTCATTACTGATAGTCATGCCTAGCGCGATAGGCAGATCCATCGTGGTTTTTTGAAACCTTTCTGAAGCAAGAACCGTCTTCATGCTGACCATTTGTGGGTTTCTATTGGGCACTTCGATGCCAATGGTGCCGCGCCCAGGGATTGGTGCAATAATTCGGATTCCAAGCGCGGAGAGGCTTAACGCAATGTCATCCTCTAGACTTTTGATTTTGGATATACGGACGCCTGCTTCTGGCACGATTTCATAGAGCGTGACAGTGGGGCCAACGGCAGCCTTGATCTTTGAAATCTCAATCTTGTAATTGCGCAAGGTCTCAATAATGCGTTCCTTGTTTGCTTCCAATTCCTCTGCATCCACCTTTGCATCGGTGCTCGGAAAATCCGCTAAAAGATCCAGTGTGGGGAATTGATACTTCGATAAGTCATCCCTAGGGTTGAACAAAGATCCAATGGCTCCCTTTTTTATTGGCGCATCTTCCTCCATGAGTGCTTCAGCATGAACTTCTACGGGCTCCATGACTTCAATTTCCAAATCTGGACCGTTTGGAAAAATACGCGATTCCGCAATGTTTTCTATGGGCAAAGGCGTGGGGGAGGGTATTTCGTCAAGAAAATCAGCCTGGCCATCCTCTGGGGCTTCTAGTCCCATGTTTTCTTCCAAGCCGTCTATGGAATCTTCTTCTGCATCTTCTCGGTATGTTTCATCCTGCTCCAAGAGCAGGTCTTTCTCTTTACGCCATGTTTGAGGTGCCATTTTAAAGAGCCAAACGGCATGTATCGCCGCTAAACTGATCCAAGCCAACCATGTGCCCGTTGTTCCGAGTAACGTAACAGCCCAGAAATGAAGTGAATGCCCGAGGTTTCCGACCCAAGCATCTGAAAGTATCCATGGGAGCATACCTGTAAGGATGGACAACATGAAGGTCCACAATAGAATACGTCGAAACCAAGTGGCCGCTTTAAAAGAGAAACCTAACCCCCATTTAGCCCCTAAAAGGATAAACCAACCCAAAGGCAAAACAAATGTCCAGCCAAAACTTTTCACCGTAAGCAGGAATCCAATGCCAGCCCCGAGTTTGCCAAAGGCATTTTGAATGTTTACATTGGGATCAAACAATATATCCGAGAAGCTTCCTTCAAAAGCGCTGTAATCTGCCCTCCAAGCGTAGAGGGATGACACACTAGCAAATAGGCTAAAACCGGCCAAGAATAATAGCAAAATGCCAAAGACGGCATGCAGCGATTTATTCGTTTGCAGATCTTGCCAGAAGGCACGTAGACCCGTAAGAAACGCCGAGGAGGTAGATGCTTTCGCCTTTTTTGCCATGAGAGGATGTACCTAAGTCTCAAAGGTAGGCCAATTCTTACCTTTGCCTCATATGCTACAACTCATCACCGCAATGTCAGAACTTGGAGCCGGAACGCGTGGTTCAAGTTTGGGATACGCAGCCATCCGTGGCGCGTCCTTCCGTGTACAGCCAAAATTCTTCCGAAGTTTAGCTCCGCGGAAGGTGCAAACCAACAATGCGCTTTTGTACAGACATCCCGAATCTCCCTATGGTAAAAGGATTCGTGGTATCGTTCGTATGTATCGGCGCATTTCAGCTGTTGTAGCAGAAACCTTAGATGATGGACAATTTCCCATTGTCATCAGTGGAGACCATTCGAATGCCGGAGGGACGATTGCAGGAATAAAACAAGCTTACCCCGTCGGAAGACTGGGTGTGGTATGGATTGATGCTCATGCAGATCTTCACTCACCCTTTACTTCCCCGTCAGGCAATATGCATGGAATGCCCCTTGCCACGGCTATTGGCGAAGACAATGTTGACTGTAAAATCAATGACCCAAGTCCTATCACCTTGGAGGCATGGCAGAAAATTAAAGGGCACCCACAAAGAGTTCAGCCATCAGATGTAGCCTTCATTGGATTGCGCTCTACAGAATCGCCAGAAGATCATTTGATTTCAAAGCATAAGATGGCGGTCCACAAGGTGGAGGCTGTTCGTGAAAAAGGGATTGTACACATTGTAGCGTCCGTCATGAAACAGTTGCACCAATGTGATATGGTCTATGTTTCCTTTGATGTGGATTGCATGGACCCCAGCATTTCGGAAGGAACAGGCACGCCGGTCCCAGGCGGTTTTACCCAAGAGGAGGCCAAAGCGTTACTTGAGCTCTTTGCAGACCATCCCAAAGTGATGTGTATGGAGTTTACGGAAATCAACCCTTTGCTAGACAAAGGCGGCAACGCCATGGGCGAAGTAGCTTTTTCACTGCTTCAGAGCACCGTTTTTAGACTACAAGAACGCCTCGGACTAAGAGGTTCATTTTAATAAAATATGCAAAGTGCGATAGTTTCCACCGTTGTGGATATTGTGAATGATCTTTTCGGCATTCAAGAGACCCATGTAGATCTCCAAGAAACGCGAAAGGAGTTTAAAGGAGATTTAACCTTGGTTGTTTTTCCGTATCTCAGGGCAAGTAAGAAATCACCTGAAGCTACGGCCAGCGCTATTGGTGATGCCTTAGTGGAAAGACATCAGGATGTAATAGGTTACAATGTGGTGAAAGGATTTTTAAATATTGTCCTATCGGACCATCCTGTTCAAGTTGCTTTTGATCAAATGACCTTGGATCCAAATTGGGGCATTCAACCGCTCAACGACCATTTGCCGGCTGCGATGGTGGAGTATTCTTCCCCTAATACAAACAAACCGCTGCACTTGGGGCATATTCGAAACAATTTATTGGGTTATTCCGTCGCGCAGCTCATTAAGGCGACCGGTAAGCCGGTTGTACAGGTGCAAATCATTAATGATCGTGGTGTCCATATTTGTAAGAGCATGGTTGCCTGGAAGCGCTTTGCCGAAGGTGAAACACCTGAGCACACAGGGATCAAAGGAGACCACCTTGTTGGGAAATATTACGTACGTTTTGATCAACAGCTCAAAGCAGAGGTAAAGGATCTAGTAGCTGCGGGCGTAGCAGAAGACGAGGCCGTGAAATCAGCCCCTTGCATGATTGAAGTTCAACAAATGCTTAAAGACTGGGAGGCGGGAGACCCAGCCACCCTTGCGTTGTGGACTAAGATGAATACATGGGTATATGAAGGGTTTAATACCACCTATTCACGTCTTGGCGTCCAGTTTGATAAGAACTATTATGAGTCCGACACCTATCTATTAGGGAAGCAAGACATTGAATCTGGCTTAGGCAAAGGGATTTTTTATCGACGTGAGGATGGATCCGTTTGGATTGATTTAACAGCAGAGGGTTTAGATGAGAAATTGGTCTTGCGTCAGGACGGCACCAGTGTCTATATGACGCAAGATATTGGCACCGCTATTCAGCGATTCAAGGATTTTAAATTGGATTCGCTTACCTATGTGGTAGGCAATGAGCAAGATTATCATTTCAAAGTGCTCTTTCTCATTCTAAAGCGTTTGGGCTATACTTGGGCAGATAAGCTGAGCCATCTATCCTATGGCATGGTAGACCTTCCGTCAGGCAGAATGAAGTCACGAGAAGGAACGGTAGTGGATGCGGATGATCTCCTAGATGAGATGGAAAACGCAGCCAAAACGGTTTCGGAAGAATTGGGCAAGGTAGAAGGCTTAAGTGAAAAGGAGCGCACAACACTGTATACCACGATTGGCCACGGGGCATTGAAGTATTTCATTTTAAAAGTTGACCCAAAGAAGCGTATGGTCTTTAATCCTGAAGAGTCTATTGACTTTAACGGAAACACCGGCCCTTTTTTGCAATACACCCATGCGCGTATTTGCTCCATCCTTAAAAAAGCTAAATATCTTAAGGATTGGACGTGGGATCATGTAACCCTTTCTTCAAAGGAGCGTGAGGTAATCAAGTTATTGGCAAAATTCCCTTCAACAGTCCAACACGCTGCACAGGAGCAAAACCCTAGCGAAGTGGCGTCCTATCTTTACGACTTGGCCAAATCGTATAATGGATTCTATCAAGTTCATTCGGTCATAAATGCAGAAACGCCGCATATTGCGGCGTTTCGAGCATCATTGTCCACTCAGGTGGCGGGTGTATTGTCGCGTGGTCTTCTTTTGTTAGGAATAGAAGCGCCAAAACAAATGTGATTACATGCCTTTGGTTATGCGCTTAGGAACGCCATCCTTATGGAGGAGGATAGATAATGTTTTGTAGCGTAGGAAGGCTTGAGATACGTAGATGTACCCGCTGCGGTATGGGTTTTCGCGATCACCCCAAGAGTTCTTTACGATGTAGTAAATAGCCCCTGTTTGGTCTGCTGCTTTCCCTACAATCTGCATCCCATGGTCATCGGTGGTTTCGTAATTGTCGTAGGCTAATTGACGCATTTCTTGGGTGATCACTTTTTCTTCATGTGGTCCTGTATATACCTCACTGCGCTCCGCATCACTCATGTCTTTCCAATCCTTTTCAGGAACAATAGCCACGCCATTTTTAAGTGAGAAACCCTTTTCAGATACATCAGTGGCCCATGCAATCGAATAACCCTCCTCTAAGGCATAGTCAATTGTGGCCATCATCTCATCGAGTTGCACATTGTACGAAAGGCCCCAAGTCCAATTGTCCGGCACTTCAATGGCAAACCAAGAATTGAAAGGCTTGTGGGTATAGGAAGTTAGCTGAACATAGTCATCTGCGTTGATGCCTAGATACTGGTCTGCAAACGTTCTGGGTGTGTACGTTTTACCTTCAAATTTAAACATGCTAGGTTCAGCGCCTAAGTAGGCATCCAAAAGGCCGGTAAACCCTGCCTTCCACGCTGTGGTGAGCGTCCCAGAGTTTTTATTCACGACAGCCTCCACGACGCCTTTCAAGGCAGCCTCCATCTCATCATGGTTGTTATAGTCAATGCCATAATTTAATCCAGCATATACTTCCTGTGGGACGGCTCCATAGTGTTTGATCACATAGAGCATGTCTGGCATGGCGCCTCCTTGCGCAAAATTCAGATAACCATGCAAACGCACATAGCGATCCGCCTTGTCTTGATACACTTTCCGAACCGTATACATTTCAGAAAGATCCATGGGCTTTTTACCCATACGTATGAGTTCAGACTCTAAGAATCCTGTGGTGGAATAACTCCAACAGGTCCCTGTAGAACCTTGGTTTTTAACAGGAGTGGCCTCTAGATCTACCAGTGTTTTAAATGTAAAAGCGCCAGCTTCTACTGCACCGTTTCCTGAAACCTTGTTAATGAGGTTTACCTGAGCACCTGCACTCAGGGTTATGCCTACTAAAAGGCTAAGTGAAAGAATTGATTTCATGGATTGTTATTTGAGAGGTTTAATGTTGAGGGGGATAGGCCACAGGGGCATCTTTGAGTCCTTGGCTATAGTCGTAAAAGCCTCGACCGGATTTAACGCCCAAATCGCCTGCCGTAACCAAATGAACTAAGAGTGCATTGGGTGCATATTTAGGTTGACCAAAACCTTCATGCAGCACTTTTAAGATACTAAGGCACACATCCAGGCCAATGAAATCAGCCAATTGCAACGGACCCATAGGGTGGGCCATGCCCAATTTCATGATGCCATCAATTTCTGCCACGCCAGCTACGCCGGTTTGAAGCGCTTCAATGGCTTCGTTTATCATGGGCATTAAAATTCTATTGGCCACAAATCCTGGGTAGTCCTGGCATGCGATGGGGGTCTTACCCAAATCTTTTGACATGTGTATAGCGGCCTCAGCTGTAGCGTCTGAGGTCTTATACCCGCGAATGATTTCTACCAACTTCATGACCGGAACTGGGTTCATGAAGTGCATCCCAATCACTTTTTCAGGTCGCTGCGTCACCGCAGCTATTTTCCCGATTGAAATGGACGAGGTATTACTCGCTAAAATGGTCTTGGCTGGCGCTAAAGCATCCAAATCCTTAAAGATCTTAAGCTTCAAATCTTCACGTTCCGTAGCCGCTTCTACGACAAGATCAGCCCTAACAACAGCCTCTTTGAGTGACGAATATAGGTTTATGCGACTAAGCGCTATGGATGCTTCTTCCGCGGTCATAAGGCCTTTGCTTACCTGCCGGTCCATGTTCTTCTCAATGGTATTCAATGCCTTCTCTAAAGCAGGCTGGGAGATATCGAATAAGGCTACCTGGTATCCACTTTGAGCAAACACATGCGCGATTCCATTCCCCATGGTTCCGGCGCCTAAAACAGTCACGTTTTTCATACCCCGAAAGATAGGGCAGCAATCACTTCCCGCGCCCTTGCAGAATGGTCCACACCGTATAAATACCCACTTTAATGTCATTAAAGAAAGACATGTTCTCAATATAGACCAAGTCATACTCCATTCTGGCGACCATTTCTTCCACGGTACTCGCGTAGCCAAAACGCACCATTCCCCAGCTCGTAATGCCAGGTTGAACTTTATATATATGTCGATATTGGGGGGCCTTCTCAAGTATTTGCTCAGCATAAAAAGCACGTTCAGGACGCGGCCCTACTAGGCTCATATCTCCGGTGAGTACATTCCAGAATTGGGGCAATTCATCTAATCGGTATTTGCGTAATATTCGTCCTATGGATGTAATGCGCGGATCATCGTCCTTACTCAATTGGGGACCTGACGTTTCTGCAGACACCTTCATAGACCTAAACTTTAGGATATGAAAGATCTTTCCATGTTTACCCAGCCGTTCTTGCCGATATAAGGCTTTTCCGCCATCCATCTGGACTCTGATCGCCACAAGCAAAAGCAAAGGGAAAAGGGTTGTTAAGGCGAGCAAACTAATCAAAATATCCGCTACTCTTTTTGTGTTTCGTTGCCATGGATCCATGGGTTCCAAATGCCACTCTATTAAGGGGACCCCATGCTCGTCAATACCCACCATTCCAGATAAGATGCCATAAGTGTCCGGTAGCATAAAAATGCGAACACCTAGCATCTCTAAATCTAAAATAACGGAAGTTAATTGGGTGTGTTCATTGGAAGGCAAGGCAACAACTACATCCTCGATGTGAAGCGTTTTAATCCAATGCACTAATTGGTGAAGATCCCCTAGCAAGGGTAAATTGTCTATGGCGCCTTCTTCCTTTCTAGCTGAAACAGAAATCCAACCTGTCAATAGCTCACCTGATTCACGGGCATGTCGCCTTAGCGCAGGAAGGTGGGCCTCGAGTGTCTGATAATCCCCAACGAGGAGCGTGGGAAAGGTGAACTTCTTTTGTTTAATCCGATGACGAATAAGATAGCCAAAGAATATACGTCCAACGATGGTCCAACATAGCAAGCTTATAGAGAAGACTCCAGCACTTTTAAAATAGCTCTTGTACACATCGACAAAATCATCTAAAAGGAAGAAAATAAAATAGGAAATACAGAACACCATCCATACTTGTACTATTCTAGCCAGTTCCTTTAGCCGCGATTTCCTCAAAGGCTGTAGGTACAAGCCGACCATTCCTATGGTCCCCACCCATAGCAAGGCGGTCAGTAGTGCGCCTATTTGATAGAAGGCGTCCCAGTCCATTTCTGCCAAACCAAAACGAGCTGGCTCAATAATGGTTTTTCTGTAGGCGTACAATAAAGTGTAGGCCATCCACGCGCCTAATCCATCCCACAATAAGTAACGTATTCGCCACCCATGTGCCTTTTTTCGCAATCGTACACTTCTTGGACTCATGGGCGGTAGACCAATCGAACATTGTCTACCATCAGGGTATCCAATTTTCCATTGCCATTTTTAATTGTTCCGAGATATATCCGAAAATCTGAGGCATCGGGTACACCTGACACCTCCGTCACGAGGTTGACATAGGCATGGTTCCATTCTTTAGTTGGATTGAGTGTAGCAGTAGGCATTTGTAAAATTTGACCCGGTCTATACGCTACAACGCCGACACTAATTGGAACAGAGCAACGGTAATCCAGTTCAACATACACATTTGCACTTAGTTTAGGAAGGTCATAGCGGTCAAGGCTGTGTACTTCAAAACGGCTAATGCCGGTATCTAGTATGGCCATTCCACTATATGCGTTGTCTTCCCCAGCCGGCGCAGGGAACTTTTCACCTAATTGTGACACTAAAATCCAGCTTGTATCACTTTGTGATGTAGGCACTAACCGTTGTCCAACCAATTCGAAGTTTTCAAGATTTTCTACAATAAGATTACCACCAAGGCCATCAAAATCATAAGACAAGACATGGGTTTGGCCACCACTTGGCAGAGTAGTTGTCTTGCCTGCGCTGAGGGTAGTTGTTGTGGTATACGCAGTATAAAAAGGGTATATCCCTCTAAAACTTGAAATGCCATTAATATTTATACCTGGATACAGGACGATTTCTGCTGGACCATCTGCTTCGATTAAAACGGGAATATGGAACGGGAGGTGATGTGCCCCTAGGTTCACACCATTCACTTCTACCCAAGCTGTCGTAATCTTAGAACTCGTATTCCCATAGGGTGCGTTAAGTTCTGGCGCAAGTTGCAATGCATCAACGCGGAGAAATGCCGGCGCTGTTCCACTGTTTTGATCACAGCCAGAAACCCCTATAACGAAGAGCATTGAAAACAAGCCTAAAGCTCCCTTGAAATATGGACGTAAAAAATCCTGCATAGAACAAAGGTAGAGCAGCAGACGCATTGTAATTTGCAGACCTACATGGGAAGCGATACAACAAGACATCAAGGACAACGTTTACAGTTACTTATTCAACTAAGAGCGCGAGGAATTCAGAATGAATCTGTCCTAGAAGCGATGGGAAAAGTCCCTAGACATCTATTCTTGGATAGTTCGTTTGAACAGTATGCCTATAGGGATGCGGCGTTCCCTATTAGAGCCCACCAGACGATTTCTCAACCCTATACGGTGGCTTTTCAAACAGAAGCCTTACAAGTGGGCCCTGGTGCAAAAATCTTGGAGATCGGAACCGGTTCAGGTTACCAAGCTGCAGTATTAGCTCAAATGGGCTACAAAGTATTTACGATTGAACGTCAAAAGGAGTTGTTCGATTTTTCAAAAGGAATTCTAGAGACCTTAGGATTACGGGTGACGCAAAAATTTGGCGATGGATTTAAGGGAATGCCAGCCTATGCTCCGTTTGACGGAATCATCGTAACAGCTGCAGCCCCTATATTGCCTGAGGCACTTTTGACGCAATTAAAGCCAGGAGGGAGGCTCATTGTTCCCGTTGGCGATGTCGAGGAAGATCAAGTGATGCATGCGGTTTGGACGGACAAGGAAGGGCATAGAAAAGAAGAAACCCTTGGGCAATTCAGATTTGTCCCCATGCTCAAAGACGTGGACACAGGACGTTAAAGTTCCCTTTGCGTATCCCGATCAATATCCCGTTCTTTTATCGCAGCACGTTTATCATGCAATTTCTTTCCTTTTGCCAGGGCGATCTCTAGCTTTGCCCATCCCTTAGGACTAAAAAAGAGTTTTAAAGGGACAATGGTCGTCCCTACATCTTTCATGGCCTTTTGAATCTTGGCCAATTCATTCTTTTTAAGCAATAATTTTCTCTCACGGTAGGGCCTGTGGTTGCTATAGGTGCCGAGACGAAACTCTGCAATATGTAGATTTTTAATCCACAATTCACCCGATTCATTGAGATAACAATAACTATCAGACAGATTTGCCTTTCCCTCTCGAAGGGATTTAACCTCTGTCCCAAACAATTGCATACCAGCCGTGAAGAAGTCTTCAAGGTGGTAGGAAAATCTAGCCTGTCTATTTTGAATCGTAGGGTTCACAGCGCAAATCTAACCCTACTTTTGTGGACATATGCTGTACAATGCCCTGTTACGTCCATTGCTATTCACGCTTCCTGCGGAAAGAGCCCATGATCTTACGCTCAACCAACTTCGTTTGATGCAGCAAACTTCTGCAGGTAGGATGCTTTTGCGTAGCATTGTGGGAAGTGTACAGGATGCCCCCGTCCAAGCCATGGGACTCACTTTCCGCCACCCAGTGGGTCTTGCTGCGGGTTTAGATAAAAATGCAGAGGCCGTTCGCGGATTTTTCAGCTTAGGGTTTAGTCATGTGGAGGTGGGAACACTCACTCCGCGCCCTCAGTCTGGAAATCCGATACCCCGTTTGTTTCGCTTGCCTTTGGACCAAGCCATCATTAATCGGATGGGGTTCAATAACCGAGGCGCAGAAGAAGCGGCTCGACGTCTGTCAAAACGAGATCCTGCCTGGGGCATCGTGGGCGGAAATGTGGGAAAGAACAAAGACACCCCAAACGAACGCGCCGAAGAGGATTATATCCTGGCTATACAAGCACTGGCCGGCACGGTGGATTATTACACCGTCAATATTTCCTCCCCGAACACCCCCGGACTGCGTGATCTTCAGCATGAAGTCGCACTTAAGTCGCTGCTTGAGTCCGTGGCTTCGGAGAACAAACGGTTACATGGCATCCCGCTTGCCGTCAAAATCGCCCCAGACTTGACCCAAGAAGAAGTGCAAAGCATGGCACGAATGGCGGCTACTTGTGGATTTCAAGGAATTATAGCCACGAACACCACCATAGATCGCGCCGGATTAATTGCAAGTCCTTCGTATGTTTCCTCCATCGGAGCGGGCGGGCTCTCGGGCCGGCCCTTGACTCATAAGAGTACCCAAGTGATTGAGTGGGTCCGAGAAGCCGTGGGAGATAGCCTTTCCGTCGTAGGAGTTGGGGGTGTTTTTACGGCCCAAGACGTCATAGATAAGCGGAATGCGGGAGCAGACCTCATTCAAGTATATACCGGGTTTGTGTATCAAGGCCCGGGCCTGATCGGATCAATACAATCAGCATGGAAGAACGATTAGTATGGGTAGAGTGCCCAAGGGATGCCATGCAAGGCTACCCTCAACCTTTTGACACAGAGGCTAAGGTCACCTACCTACGACATCTTATGGATGTCGGTTTTGACACCATTGACATTGGCAGTTTCGTTTCCCCCCAAGCCATACCCCAGATGGCGGACACAGGTGCTGTGTTGGAAGCGTTGGCTCCCTTTAAAGGCTCCAATCGTTTTTTAGTTATTGCAGCAAATCCACACGGCATGAAAGTCGCGGCCGCTAATCCTCACGTTGATATCGTGGGATATCCCTTTTCGGCTTCGGATACGTTTCAACAACGGAATACGCGCAGAAGTCAGGCTCAAGCTATGGAAGAGCTGAAGGAGCATGCCAACCTTCTGAAAGAGTCCGGAAAATCCCTTGTGGTGTACATCAGTATGGCTTTTGGGAATCCCTATGATGAACCATACTCTGTGCAAAATGTAGCCGAATGGGTCCAAAAGGTTCAAGAAGCCGTTTCTCCTGAAGCAATTTCCTTAAGTGACACCGTGGCGATGGCGACCCCTGAGCACATCACCCAGCTGGTGGAGGCTTGCCAAAGGATGAGTCCTCGATCCCAATTGGGGCTGCATCTACATGTTCCCTCGGGCTACACCTTGCGTTCCGGACTGGTTCAAGCTGGCTGGACAAGCGGAGTTCGTAGATTCGATTCGGCCTTGTTAGGATTTGGAGGTTGCCCGATGGCTCAAGATGAAATGTCCGGAAACCTGCCCTCGGAAAGCTTGTTAACTTTTGCCCTTTCAAGGCGTATCACTACCAGCGTCAATCCCTTAGCTCTTGAAGCAGCCCATAATGCGGCAAGAAGACTTTTTCTTTAAATTTGCTCTGTACTTGCGTGCCCACTCGGGGCTTAAAAGGGAAACCGGTGTAATTCCGGTGCTGTACCCGCAGCTGTAACCTGCTTGACGACTTTTTGAAATGATGCCACTGGGAAACTGGGAAGGCCAAAAAGTTGCAGGAAGCCAGAATACCTGCCTTGAACCATAACCCCGTCAGTGTCGGGCCTAGCGCTGAAGTAATATGAAAACACGTCCTCATTGGGTCCTCGCAGGACTCTTTTTTGGTGCTTGGTCAGGATATGCCCAAAGTGCCGACAGTACGCTCCAGCTTTCCACGGTTCCTGTTTGGAGCCAAGCCCCGGCGGCCAATGTGTCCGTTCAGCAGGCAAGCGCCCATGCGCTGTGGGCGAGTGGCGCGGACATCCGCATGACCTCCCCGGGTTCTTCTTTACTCCTAAGTCGAGACGGGTATCCCAGCGCCTACGTTCAAGGGAGTTGGGAAGGTCTTCCCTTTTTAACCCCTGATCTCGGTGTTGCCGATTTCTCTTTGATGCCTCAATGGGGTCAGCAGACACAATGGGGATCCACGATGGCTTCACAGTATCAGAGCGGACAAGCCCTGGGTGAACTATTGGACATTCGGGGTCAGAAAGTCGATGTATTAGAGCTGAAAGGCAGCTCACTCAAGCAAGCTGGCATAGGAGGCATCTGGACTATTCCAGGTTCCAGTCAATCGGAGATGCGCGTAGGTGGTGGAACAGAAGCTTGGAAAAATGATTATCGCTATGGGGCCGAGGGCCTACGGCGACAAGGGGCAGATGGCAGTCGTCACGAGTTATTCATGACGCACAAACGAAATTATACGGGAGGACGATGGAGCAGAGGCGGAACGGGCTATGTGGTGTCTGCTGATCGCGGCTTGCCGAAGTTGTACGAAATAGACCTGCCAGAGCGTCAGCAGGATCTTCGTGCGCAAATCAGCCAGTATCAATCGTATTCCTTTGATAATCTGCAGTTTAGAACGGAGCAAGTCATCTGGAGCCAAAACCAAACCTACGATGGTCCTTGGTATTCAGATACCAACAACAGCCAAGGGGCCTATATGCGCGTTTATACGGGGACTCACTGGAAGAAATGGAAGTTCCTCAGTGAAGAAACTCTGGGCTTTAACCGCATGAATGGCGTTTTCAAGCCCGATGTTACCATCGACTACGTTACGCTCCACGTTATGGTAGAATCTCCCATGACAAAAGCTGGAAAGTTTACGCTTGGAGGTAAATGGGCTACATGGGACACCAAAAAGAGCCCACTTTCCCCGCACCTAGCGTGGGAAAAGAAAGGAGCTACATGGTCATTAGAAGGCCATGTTCGTCAGATGTTTCGCTTTCCTACCATGAACGATTTGTTCTGGACGGGCTTCGGGAACCCGGATCTACACCCTGAGCATGGTTGGGAGGTCCAATTCGGAGGCATGAAAACTTTCTCCAAATTGCATTTATCAGGGAGCGTTTTCAGAACCGACTTGAAAGATGCCATCGTTTGGATGCCCGATGCATTTGATAATTGGCGCCCAGTAAATCAAAGTTCGTGGAATCGTCAGGGGGCTAAATTTTCTGGCAGTTTTAACGGTTGGGAGAAGTGGTCGATGAACGGACATATTCGGTACGCACATGTCACCAATGAGGATGGGAACCGAGCGCCGTATGTGGCACCATGGTTGGGAAATGCTTCGGCTATCTATAGAATGCTCAAGGGAGCGTTGAGTGCTTCATGGACAGGTCAATCCGCTGCCCCGCTATATTGGGTGACATACGGCCCTACATACTTCTTGCCGGCTCAATCCTCTGTGGGTATCCAATATGCGCATCAAATTGCAGGTGGCGTGGAAGCGGAGATTCGAATCGAAAACCTCTTCAACCAAAAACTGATATTCCAAGAGAGTTATCCGATGCCAGGCAGGCATCTCCTCACCACGCTTCGTTATAAACTATAATGCAAAGAGCCGGGCAGATGCCCGGCTCTTATGTTTAAAATCAGCACGAATTTGCTTTTTCAGGCAATGCCTAGAACGCTGCGCTTCGCGAAAGCCCATTGAAGTAACCCACCGTAGACAAGCGTGCTAGCTGTCGCCGATACGAAGAAGGGAATGGCTTCCATATAGGCCGTCAACAAGCCCGATGCCGTTTGCGGCAAAGCGGGATTTCCGTACCAAAAGCCCACATTGGATAGGGCAAAAAAGAAAAGGTTGGCGACCACAGCGTGTCCTGCACCTACCATACCATCCATTTGACGGGCTTTCTGTCCCCAGATGACCATAGCCAAGTGGCCTGCGTACACCCACACCATCCCGGGATAGCCCCATACAAAGCTTTCGGAGAGATTAGCGTATATGACGTTGTTCAAAATCAAATCGCTCGCAAAAAGTAGGGCCAAGGGTAGGAGCCACGCCGCGGGACGACCTTTGCTCCAGAAACCACCTACCAGTGCCACTGCACCGATCGCCGTGAAGTTGGGGAAGTGGGGGAGAAAGCGTGTAAGGAGGGCCAAACAGAGTAGGCCAGCCGTGGCTATAAAAGGGGAAGTGCTACGCATGATTATAATCGTTTAAAAATGTAAATGACAAACAATAATAGTATCCCTGCAAGGATCATTTTTAGGCTGTTTCCATAATGCACGGAATGAACTTTGGCATCTTTTCGATAACTCCAAAAAAGGAATACCAAGAAGGTAAGCGTAAATAGTCCAGCGAATATCCAGTGACCTGTGGTTATGTTTTCCAAGGGATGTAATTTGTAGCAAAAATAAGAGCCATGCAGGAACAAATTGCCGCCGTAACCAAATTCCATGAAGTTTATCGTATTCCTTATGCGAAAACCCCCACTGTTGACATTTCTTCTTCCCTCATTTCTCTTCGTCATCGACTGATGGAAGAAGAGAATGAAGAATACCTACAAGCCGCTATGGCAGGGGATTTAGTGGAGGTCGCCGATGCACTTGGTGACATGCTTTATATCCTCTGCGGAACCATGATCACGCATGGCATGCAAGGAAAAATGGCCTCCGTATTTAACGAGATTCAAAGAAGTAACATGAGTAAACTAGATGAAAATGGCGCACCTATTTATCGTGAAGATGGCAAAGTAATGAAAGGACCTAACTACTTTAAACCGAATATTGGCGCCATTCTAGCCGGCGGAGAAGAGGCGTTACCGGAGAATCCTGGTAAATGATTTCCTTCTAAGGGCGCGGCAACATCGCCTGTCGGGGATTTCTGAAAAAGCGCGGATACTAATTTCCCATGGGCAAAGTCCAACACGATGGCCGCACATGCTATGTGGGAGGTTCTTGTAGGATCCGTTTGAAGCAATGCCTGGGCGTTCCCCGATACCGTTAACTGTTTTGCCCCTTCATTATGTAAAAACCCATGCAGTGTGTTGCCTGACATTTCATCATAACGGAGCGAGTCAACAGGCTTTGAAAGATGAACTTCACCAACGCCATAGATGGAATCTAATCCGCTAGGATGCTGCTGAAACCACCTTAAAGTATCTGAACACAATAGGTAATCCGATGTCCAAATACGTGGACTGCCATAGAAATAGAATACCGAGTCAGCTTGAAGCCATTCGACATACGCAGAAGTACTAGAGACACCTTTAGCAAAGGTTTTCACAGCCCCCTTTGCTATGGCCATAAACGCATCTTTATAAATGTAGGTGCCATGTATTTCGAGACTATCATTGGACCAGTCTGCCCATTTCGCAGGAGTGCTCCCCCCAAAAAGTTCCGTCTCACCTTCCCTGCGATAGAGACTGTCTGCTGTGAATTGAATCGTTGAATCTTTCCCTTTAACCTCTCCTGCAAAGGCACTTTGTTGCAGGTCTTTACTTGACCATAGGTATGCCCTTTCAAAAGAAATATGTCCAGATTGTTGATCTTCTGTTCTTCCTGTTCTGTTGTAGGCCATGCCGCCTTTAGGGACAAGATACCGGCGCTCTTTAGGCCATTGCTCTAGCTTGGGGCATTCTAAAACATATTCTTCCGTCACAGCATGTACGTTCCCCTCAAAGATGAAATGTTCTTCGTTTGACATATAACGGCCTGACTGACAAGTTAAATCACCATCCGTTGTGCGTACCTCTCCACCTTGTTGAAAAACACCCATACCTGATTCGGTGTCAAAGCGCAAACTGGGCGTTCGAAGCGTTTGTCCTTCATGAACCAGGATGACATTGCCACGTAAAAAGGTAAGGCCTTCTTTGTAGTCTAAGGTTTGTGATTGAATTACAACGCCTGCATTTCCTTTATAACGAATGGAACCATAGGCGAGAAAGCGATCTTCGCGTTTCCACCAATGTGCTGAATCGCAATAAAAAATACCCTCCTTGTTTTTTAGCGCTACATCACCTTTGAGAACAGTCAAAGGCCCTTGACTCGTCCTCTTCACGGTTACGGTAGATGAACGGAGAATATCAACACGTTGTCCAGGTCGCAGTTGCGCGTGCGCAAGCAAACTCGTTAGACAGAGTAGAATGGCCCATAGCCTTCTCATGCACGCCAAAGCGTTTGTTCTCTATCCGGTCCCACAGAAATAAGAACGACAGGTACGCCTGTTTCTTGTTCAATGAACTTCGTATAAGCTTCTAGTGCTGCTGGAATTTTCGTCACATCGTGTATTCCCGTTAAATCTTCATCCCATCCAGGCATGGTCGTATAACAAGGATCGAGTAAATCTGCTTCAAGGCTATAAGGAAGGTGTGTGATCTTCTCTCCACGGTACATATACGCCGTGCAAACTTCTAGATTTTTAAGACCAGACAGGACGTCGGCCTTCATCATCATCAGCTGTGTCACACCGTTCACCTCAACGGCATAGCGCAATGCGGGAAGATCCAGCCATCCGGTGCGTCTCGGCCTGCCCGTAGTACTTCCATATTCATGTCCTTTATCCCGAATCTCTTGACCCAAATCATTGTCCAGTTCGGTAGGGAAAGGGCCGCTACCTACGCGGGTGCAATACGCTTTAAAAATCCCATACACTTCGCCGATTCTATTCGGCGCAACACCTAATCCAGTGCATGCGCCTGCTGCAGTCGTTGTGGAAGAGGTGACAAAAGGGTATGTGCCAAAATCAACATCAAGCAATGTGCCTTGGGCACCTTCTGCAAGAATTCGTTTTCCTGATTTATAGGCTTCTTGAATACTTATATCTGTATCGGCCAAAACCATCTTGCGAAGACGATCAATGGATCGCATCCATTCCATTTCAGCATCAGCAAGGTCAAAAGGTAGCTCATAGCTGCCTAAAAGATGCATGTGCTTATCCTTTAATGCCTGGTAACGCTCCATGAAGTCCGGAAGTTCAATATCTCCAATTCGAAGACCATTTCGACCTGTTTTATCCATGTAGGTTGGGCCAATCCCTTTTAAGGTAGATCCAATTTTATTCTTGCCTTTGGCTGCCTCTGACGCTGCATCTAGCAAGCGATGTGTGGGCAAGATTAGATGGGCCTTTCGAGAAATTTCCAGCCTGGATAAACAGTGGGGTTCAAGCGCAATAAGCTTATCGATTTCTTTACAAAAAATCACGGGATCGACCACCACACCATTTCCAATGATATTCAGTGCATTCGCGTGAAAAATCCCAGAGGGAATAGTGTGCAGCACATGTTTAATGCCATTGAATTCTAACGTATGTCCAGCATTGGGTCCTCCTTGAAATCGGGCTACAACATCATATTTGCGTGTCAACACATCCACGATTTTTCCTTTTCCTTCGTCGCCCCATTGAAGACCTAATAGAATATCCACTCCATTCTTGGCGGACAGCACTGCATTGCTCATTTGATTTTTGATTTTGCGTATATGTAGAGTTGGTGGCCCGTGACTTCAACGTCAAAAACCTCTTCAATACTCTGTTTTATGAGTTGAATACGTGGATCGCAGAATTCTTTTACCTCCCCATTGTCTAACATAATGACATGGTCATGCTGCCGGTTGTAGTAGGATTTTTCGTATTTCGCTTGATTTTGTCCAAACTGGTGCTTTCGCACAAGACTACATTGAAGCAGTAGCTCAATGGTGTTGTATAATGTCGCTCTTGAAACCCGATAATTCTTCCCTTTCATCGTGCCATAAAGAGACTCCACGTCAAAGTGGGACTCATATGCGTATATTTCATGGAGTATGGCGTAACGCTCGGGCGTTTTACGTTGCCCGTTTTTTTCTAAAAAGTCTGTAAAGGCTTGTTTGACTTGGTCAAACGAAGAAGCACTCATCGCCAGTTGTGGATCAAGCCACGAAGTTACAATTTTACACCCGTACCTTCGTTCTCATTCATGGGAAAACGACTTCTTTTTATCCTTATGGGGTTGTCAATAACCTTCATAACGCATGCCCAATCGCGTTCCGCCGTGAAGGCCTTTCAGAATGGTCTGCTGGCAATGCGAGAAATGCCCATGGCCAATCTAGATAAAGCAGAAAAACATTTAATAAAGGCTGTGAAGATCGCACCCGACTATGCCGCTGCATGGCTAGCGCTCGGTCAACTTTATGCCACTAGTTCGGATACTGTTGCCGCTTTTTACTCCTTCATTAAAGCAGCCGAATCGGGGAGTGCGCGCGCTGGCTATTTTAGCCTTGGTCGTCTCGCATTGTCTACCGGAGGATACCAAACCTCTCTAAAGGCGTGGGAGAGTTATCTAACGTTAGAACGCTTGCCTGATGCCCAAGTTGCCGATGCGAAGCGTTTACAAGCAAATGCCGCTTTTGGGTGCTTTCATCTACACCAACCTGTCAAAATACAGGGACCCTGGGGTATTCAAGGTGAGAATTTCGATGAAAATTATCCTGAATCCTATTTTTTTCCAAGTATATCCGGTGACCAACAAACACTTTATTTCACCGGTCGAAATTATCATAACTACCCAAGGGACGAAGACATCTATGCGGTAAGGGCGTCCTCAGACACCCTTTGGGGTTTGCCCATTCGTGTGCCGGGGTCTATCAATACAAGTCTGAATGAAGGGGCCGTATCGGTTCAAGGAGATGAGCAGCGAATGGCTTTTGCGGGTTGCGAAAGAGAGGATGGCTTTGGTTCTTGTGACATTTATCTAGCCGCGCATACTTTGTCGGGCTGGTCACAGGGAAAAAACATGGGGTCGGCCATCAATACGCCTCAGTGGGAAACCCAACCCTGTCTTTCGGCAGACGGACAATATCTCTTTTTTGTACGAGATGCAAAAAAAATGGGCAGCAATGCCAATATTTGGATGAGCCGTTGGGATGGACAAGATTGGAGTAAGGCCACTATTCTGCCATCCAATATCAATGGGGGTGGGAGTGAGTTCAGTCCTTTCCTTCATGCAGACGGGAAGACGCTCTATTTTGCTTCGGATAGCCATATTGGAATGGGAGGCTTGGATTTGTATAAATCTGTTTGGCAAGCGGATGGGACATGGTCAGATCCTGAAAACTTGGGGTACCCTATCAATGATTACACCGATAATTTTGGCCTAGTAGTTTCTCCAGATGGCCAGCATGGTTACGTATCAGGGGGACTACTCAATGCGCAAATCCGTCAAAAAGGGCATGGGGGCTTTCTACCAAGCATCTATGAATTTGGCCTCCCACACTCTGCACAACCCACCGCCGTCGTTTGGTTAGAAGTTTATGCGGTTGACGCTGAATCGAAAAAACCTGTCATAAACGCCACTTGGTCTATCTCGAGAGAAGGAAGGGACCAAGAGGTTTCAGGATATGGTCCAACATTTGAAACCAGCCTTCCTCTGAAAACCGTTATGGCCTTCAGCGTCCAGGCACCCACCTTCAATTTTGAAAGCTATCGACTGATCACCAATGCAAGAACTTCGCAAGTTCAGCGAGATACCATCTTTATGCACCAAACAAAAGTGGGGGATGCCTTTAGGTTAAATAATCTACTCTTTGCTTTTGATGCGGCGGACTTACTGCCTGATTCTTGGCTCGAGATATACCGTGTAGCCGATTGGCTTCAGGAGAATCCGGGCCTTTTGATTCAAATAGAAGGACATACGGACAATGAAGGCAGCGCTGCATACAATCAAGGATTGAGCGAGAAGCGCTCTGCTTCAGTGCGCAATGCACTTGTAGACGCCGGAATTGATTTTACGCGTATGCACGTAAAAGGATTGGGCGCAACAAAGCCCATTGCAACCAACCAAGACGAGGAAGGCCGAGCGTTAAATAGACGAACAGAGATTAAGATTCTTTCGACCAACGGGCGCTAAGCCAATCGGCTAATCGCGCTTCTGTTGGATTTTCACCTGGAGTATAGAACGTCATGGATTTGATCGCTTCAGGCATGTAATCTTGGTCCACAAAATTTCCTGGAAAATCATGTGGATACTGGTACGCCTTGCCATAACCCAAATCCTTCATGGTTTTTGTAGGTGCATTTCTTAGGTGCAAGGGAACAGGGAGGTCCCCCGTGTCTTCCACCGTCTTCAAAGCTGCGTTGATGGCTAAATAGGATTTGTTGGACTTTGGGCTGCACGCTAGGTAGATGGCACATTCGCTTAACGGAATTCGTCCTTCCGGCATTCCAAGGCGCTCAACCGCTTGAAAACAGGCGGTCGCCACCCCTAACGCTTGAGGATTGGCTAACCCGATGTCTTCTGCTGCTGCGATCAACAATCGACGCGCGATGAAGGTGGGACTTTCACCCCCTGCTATCATCCGGGCGAGCCAGTAGACCGTAGCTTGCGGGTCACTTCCTCGAATGGATTTGATCATAGCCGAGGCAATATCATAGTGCTGATCACCCGCGCGGTCATAACGCGGTGCCAGTTTTGGTGCGTGGTGGCCAATAAAGGCAGCATCTAATGACGTGACTTTTTCAGTTTTTGCTACCAAGCATAAGCTCTCAAGCGTATTAAGAAATCGACGCGCATCCCCGCCTGAAAAGGTATAAACAGCAGAGAGATCTACGGACTTTACATTCGTTGATTGCAGAAACTGATCATCTTTTAATGCCTTCAATCCCAGCTTAATAAGAGAATCTTCTTCAAGCGTTTGTAAAACAAAAAGCTGACATCGAGAAAGGAGGGCGGCATTGACCTCAAAGCTGGGATTTTCTGTCGTTGCGCCAATCAATGTAATGATACCTTTCTCAACGGCCGCAAGGAGCGCATCCTGCTGGGATTTGCTAAAACGGTGTATTTCGTCAATGAAAAGCACACGACCCTTGGGATGAAACATCCGCTCTTTTTCTGCGCGTTGGATTTCATCACGTACATCCTTTACGCCACTAGAAATAGCACTCATGGCAGTAAAGGGCATATTGACTTGCTCAGCGAGCAGCTGAGCCAAGGTTGTTTTCCCTACGCCAGGTGGCCCCCAAAAGAGGAGGGAAGGCAGGCGTTTTTGGTCTAGCGCGGGCTGTAAAGCGCCTTTAGGCCCAACAACGTGAGACTGACCCACATAGCCCTCTAGGGACTTAGGTCTCATACGTTCAGCAAGTGGGGCATAGCTCATCCTCGTGAAGATACGCTGATACGCAGAGGGCTGCCAACCTCGTTTTTAGATAATATTCCCGCTTCTCCCATGCCAAACAAGGCAAAATCATATTTGACGGGATCGAGGGAATCAAATTCTCTCAGTGCTAAATCTAAATCCCGCACAGCACGCTGATCATTGGCACCGCGTGTTAATAAACCTAAGGAACGGGCCACGTTTCCACTGTGCACATCTAAAGGACACGAAAGCTGCTTGGGGTCAATGTTGTGCCAAAGACCAAAATCCACCCCTTTGTCAGAAGAACGCACCATCCAGCGCAAGAATAGATGAAGTCGTTTAGCTGCACTTCCTTGCGACGGAGAAGCTAAGTGCTTTGAACTTCGTGTATCTAGCCAAAAGCTTGCAAAGGATTGCCTAAAACGGTCAATCGCCAAATGAAGGTCTGGCTCATTTGCGCGCGGTAAGAATGCCCCTTCCATTGTCGAGTGTTCTCTGTACCAGAGCTGCAAACTGTGCAAAAAGCGATGCCCGTCTTCGGGCAAAAAGGTCCGATGGGCCCAATGTATTTCAGTCAAATCCTCTGCGGAGGCATCCACAAGGAAGGCTACAGGTGAATCCCCGAGCTCTGTGAGCATATGATCTGCACTCTTTAAAATGGCTGCTCTACGACCCCAGGCGATCGTCGCGGTCACAAAGGCCGCACATTCAATATCCTCGTGTCTCGAATAGCGATGGGGAATGCTAATAGGATCTAAGGGGATAAAATTGGGTTGCTCATATTTCGCTGCCCATTGATCTAACCAAGACTTTAATTCATCTTTGGGTACTAAGCTTGCCATGTCCCGTCACGCAGATGCATAGATCTGTCCGCATGTTTTGCCCAAGTTTCAGCATGCGTCACCACCACGACAGCTAGGTCACTGTGTTTCTGTGCTTCCTTTAAGAGTGAAAATAATTCTTCAGACCGCTGACTGTCTAAATTCCCAGATGGCTCATCTGCAAGCAAAAGTTTAGGCTTGTGCACGAGTGCACGAGCCACGGCAACCCGCTGCTGTTCGCCGCCACTAAGTTGGCCAGGAAGATGATGTAATCTATCCTCTATGCCAAAGGCTTTTGCCCAGCGCAGGGCTTCCTTTTCCACTTCCTTTTGCTTGCCTACCCATCCAGGCATGCAAATATTCTCTATGGCAGTGAATTCAGGCAACAAATGATGAAACTGAAAAACAAAACCAAGAAACTGATTTCGGAATCTATCCACTGCTTTTGGTGCAGTAGGGTAGGGCTGTCCATCCATGTATAAGGATCCTGAATCAGGCTGATCCAAACCGCCAAGAATATGCAGTAATGTGGATTTTCCAGAACCAGAAGGACCTGTAATTGCTACAAATTCACCTCTTTCAACCGTCAATGACACATCATGTAAGACGGGTATGTCCCCATAGGATTTGGTTAGGTTGGATGCGCGAAGTAGAATGGACATAGGCTTCAAAAGTAACGCGGAATTCTATGAATCGAGAAGTACCTTTGTGCGGCAATAAAGAAAGTCCTGTACTTATGAATCTCCACGAATACCAAGGGAAAGAAATTCTCGCTCGCTATGGCGTACGTATCCAACGCGGAAAAGTGGCCAGCACACCGGAGGAGGCCGTGACCGCAGCGAAGGCTTTGACCGCAGAGACCGGGACACAATGGTATGTGGTTAAAGCACAAGTACATGCGGGTGGTCGAGGCAAAGGAGGCGGTGTGAAACTTGCCAAAAACCTTGATGAAGTCAATGCGCGTGCCTCCGACATCTTAGGGATGCAATTAGTGACGCCACAAACCTCCAAAGCGGGCAAAACAGTACATCAAGTTCTGATTGCAGAAGATGTGTATTATCCTGGAGAAAGTGAGCCGGAAGAATATTACATGAGTATTCTTCTGGACCGCGCTGCCGGGAGAAACATGATCATATACAGTCCTGAAGGCGGTATGGACATTGAGACCGTAGCTGAACATAGCCCAGAAAAAATATTTACGGAGAGCATTGACCCTGCTGTAGGCTTACAAGACTTCCAGGCGCGACGAATTGCATTCAATCTTGGTTTATCCGGCCTCGCTTTCAAAGAAATGGTCGTATTTGTTAAGTGCCTTATGGCCGCTTATCAAGGAATTGATGCCAGTTTGTTTGAAATCAATCCTGTTTTAAAGACAAGTGACCATAAGATTATGGCGGTAGACGCCAAAGTTTCCTTAGATGAAAATGGTTTGTTCCGTCACCCTGAGTTGGCGGCCCTTCGTGATGTTCGTGAAGAGGATGCTACGGAGGTAAAGGCCGGAGAAGCAGGTTTAAATTTCGTCAAACTTGATGGCAATGTTGGCTGTATGGTCAACGGTGCGGGACTCGCCATGGCCACGATGGATATTATCAAGATGGCGGGCGGCAACCCAGCAAACTTCCTTGACGTAGGTGGCACGGCCAATGCAGAACGGGTAGAAAAAGCCTTCCGGATCATCCTGGAAGATCCCAATGTTAAAGCCATCTTGATCAACATCTTTGGGGGAATCGTTCGCTGTGACCGTGTAGCGCAAGGCATTGTAGACGCATACCAAAGCATTGGTGAGATTCCTGTGCCTATCATTGTGCGCCTTCAGGGCACGAATGCGGCGGAAGCAAAGTCTTTAATTGATAAAAGTGGCCTGAAGTTCTATTCAGCCATTGAATTGAAAGAGGCATCGGACTTGGTTAAGGAACTTGTAGCCTAAGCACGCATCTTGTCTGACACGGTAAACCTCTACTGGCTCAGCGTAGAAGTTTTTTCTGCCGTATTCAATCTTTTATATCTCTTCGGACTCATCTCCAAGCGTGTCTGGGCGTGGCCCATGGGCGCACTGGGCTGTTTGCTCGCGGCGTTCCTTTTTTCACACCAAAAGCTCTATCTGGAAGGGATGCTCAATCTAGGCTACACCGCACTAGCTATAATGGGATGGCTTCGATGGGGCAGAGCGGAACAGACCTATCCATTTATTTCAAAGGCTTCTATTTTAGGCGGCTTTATTTTACTTCCGCTTTTAACGAGTTTACTCTTTGGCTGGGGCTTTCATCTGTGTACAGACAATCCGAATCCATACCTGGATGCATTTTTGTTCTCATTCAGCGTAGGGGCAACCCTTCTGCAGATCAAAAAGCAGCGCATTAATTGGCCTTTCTGGTGGGTGCTTAATGCGCTCACAACATACGTATGTATTTCGAGAGGGCTGTATGTCTATGCAGGATACTCCACTTTTATGCTCCTTGGTGCTATTGTTGGCTATGCCCAGTGGAGCAAAACCTCAAAGGAAACACACGCGTCTCTGGTGCATTGAAATGATTTAGAGATCTTTTAGCCAAGCCATAACATCCCTAAAGCAAGAGGGACTAATCGTATGGGGCATTGGGTACGATTTTACCGTTAATTCTCTCCCAAATTCACGTTGAGCGCGATCATAGCTTGGTAGAGATAAGGTGCTCTGGACAACTCCGTCTTCCGTTCCAACGGCGGCAAATTGCGGAATAGCTGGACGGTTATGGGATAAGAAGGTCCACTCGAGGGGGTAATAACTGGCGATCGAAATGACGGCACGCATCAAGCCAGGATGCAGCGAAGCCATGGCATTGGCTAAAATTCCGCCTTGTGAAAAGCCAAATAACACGGGCCTTGGCGCTAATGGATATTCCCTTTGATGCCAAGCAAGCCCCTCTGCAATGCGCATAATGGACGCCTGTGCTTCCTCTTCATTTGTTTTTCTAATTCCTTGGAAATCAAAACTCAGTTCATACCATGCGAAGCCACCACCACCAATAGGATGCGGGGCACGTAGCGAACGAATCCGGTAATCTTTAGACAAATAAGGAGCGAAACCAAACAAATCATCTTGATGACTGCCATAGCCATGCAAGAGCCAGATTTCTTGGGGATTTTCTATTGCTGATTTTATCTCTTGAATACGAGACTCATGGAAAACGAGAGGTAAAGCTTCACTCATCGTTCAATATACCAAGTTAAATCACCCAATAATCGAACGGAATGAACGAATCTACCCAACTGTCTTTTGCTCAAAACAAATTCTTCTGGACTCAACAATGAGAGCGTATGGGTGCCATCTTCCCGCTCATACAGATGGTATACGTGGTTGACTTCTGGTTTGAAAGAAATTTTTGCCGAATATATCCATACAGATACCTGCTTTCTCCTTTGAATGGTTCGGGCTTGATCCGCTAGTAGCTCCATTTGACGGCGTATTTGGTCCAGCTGCAAGTCGGTCTGAAACTCCATGGAGGTGAGCGAACTTGAGCGCTGAACACCTTCTTGCGTTGGGAAAATAGGCACCCCTCCGACGTGATGCGCATAGGGCAAAAGGCCAGGCGCCTCTGCTACCTTGTCCCTGTCGATAGGATTTTCCTTTAAAGGCTCGGTCATTAGGTCAAAGTTACGGCACCAAAAAGGGCCTCGGTGACCTTCATTCTAAAAGAGAATATTTCTTCTAATCTGGGCCGAACAAGCCATGGATGTGCGATTCGACCTAACCAACCGAAAGGCAATTCATAATGGACAACATCACGCATTTCTACCCCCCCGTCTACCTCCTTAAAAAAGTGTTCATGATGCCATATTTTGTAGGGACCAACGCGTTGTTCGTCTACAAAATAGGCACCCTCTTTAACATGTGTAATTTCTGTTGTCCACTTTAAGGGAATGCCCGCAATGGGCGATACACGATAGTGAATAAACAGACCAGGATACATCTGTTCCGAAACTTGCCCCAAAACCGTAAAACCCAAATTTTCAGGTGTGATTTTAGACAAGTTCTTCGGAGAAGAAAAAAAATCCCAGGCTTCATTCAATGAAATTGGGAGTACTTGATGGCGCTCGATTCTATACATGATAGCCTAACACGAATTCAAGGAATTGGTTTACGGTTACCGATGTGTTTTTATCTGAGACATTTTGCCTGTTAGGAAGATGATTTGTTTAACCTCACCCCCCGTCCGGATTTTCTTAGAGAGAACTGCCAATATTCCTGGGATTCCATTCTGTGACGATCTTATTGGCATTATTTGACACCCCTTCGTTCAGCATTTGCCCCGATGCCTTGCCGAGAAGGATACACGATAAGTCAAAAGTAGGATATTGAATTGCTAAAGCTTGAACGGCGCTAAAGCGAATCAATTGAATGCATCGCGCTACATGGGTAGCAAATTCAATGATTTGTTCATAATTATTTCCCCCTCTTTATTGACAAAATGAACATCTAAATGACCTTTCTCATTCCAGGTTATACGGGCAAAATGTGCTTGATCTACTACGGTGTTTTTCAACAAAGATGTGTTAGCCTTTAACTCCTCCTTACTAGGATTATGGGTCGTGGAGGTTAGGGGAGAGGTTGTCACTTCCGTGAGCCATACCCCATTCACCTTCTTCTGGTTGATTTCTCCATGGTGACGATCCCCTGTAACAAAAACGACTGGCATATCTGCTTGAGAACATATTGTAAGGAAAGCTTCTCTCTCTTCTGGAAAACGACTGTAATTCTCAAAAACTTGTGCATCGTTTAAAACTTGAGAACCCACCGCGATGAACACCACCCTGGCATCCTTATTTTCTTCCAATGTGCGAGATAGCCAATTTAATTGCTTCGACCCCAGAACTACCGTTCCAACAGGTCCGCGATGTGCACGATCATCTAAACCTATCATTAAAACATCTCCATGTCTTTCTGTCCATCGTGTATCATGATTCACCATCACTTGCGTAGGCGTTTCCATCCAAAATTCTGAAAAAACTTGGAGGCTTGCACGCCTTCCTTCAAAGGAAGAATCGGCGTCATTTGGACCAAAATCATGGTCATCTAGGATGGCTAACTGATGACTACTTTGGAGTAGGGCCCGAACAGGTGCGGTAGAGAAGCGCTTTTCATACGCCGCCCGCATACTCGCCCCTGTCTGCCAATCCTCTTTATTAAAATAAAGATTGTCTCCGAGCCATAAGAAAAATTGCTTATCCTCCTTCGCTATTTGAAGAAAAATAGATTCAGCTGAATCGTCCCTTAAATCTGCACAACTACCTGCGCAAAAGGTGAAATCTTGGCCCTTTACAGCGCTTGTCAAGAGGAAGGACAGGAGAAAGATGTATTTTTTCATCCTACAAACATCGGACAAGTTCCATAAAGACCACGTCATACCTTTATCAAATGCGTTACACGTCGTATTCTTCAAGACTTACCGCCACAGACAAGGCAGCACAACAGTATGGTTGGGACCGGTTGATTATTGGAGCAAGTGAAGAAGATCGTCCGATTGTCGCTTATCAAAAAAATGGAAAAGGCATTCGAGCCATAGCGTGGGCTTTGATGCACGGAAATGAGCCAACAGGTTATGAAGCTTTGTTCTCATTGATGGGCAAAAGTTCCAATGTCCACTGGTGTCTTATCCCTGTTCTGAATCCGGATGGGGCAGAGGCTTTTACCCGAGAAAATGCGCATGGAGTTGACATTAATAGAGATGCCCGCGCTCAACGCAGCAAAGAAGCCAAAGCATTGACTGAAATAATCCGTCTTTTCAAGCCGGATTTTGCTTTTAACCTCCATGATCAGCGCGCCCGATTCTACCCAAAAGGAGCAAATGTTCCCGCAACTTTTTCACTACTAGCCCCAAAGGGTCACCCAGTAAAGGAAACAGATTCACAGGTGGTTGCGCAACGTCTATTAGCGGATTGGTCAGAGCAGCTATCATTAAATTGGAAAGGCCATTGTGCACGCTTTGACGACAGGTTTTACCCTACTGCTTTTGGCGAATTCATTCAAGGAATGGGTATCCCCACCATTACATTTGAAACGGGCATAGCACCAAACAATTGGAGCAGATCACAGGCTGCACATCAGCTAACGGACTTACTCACTTCCCTAGAAAAGTGGCATACTCAGCATAATTTACCTGAAAACATCCAAACGTATATAGACTTGCCTTTCAATGCTTCTGATGCAAACGAATGGGCAATCCACCATACCGATGGCGTACTGCATCTACGCTGGAAAGAAAAAGTAGAGGCGGGCATTTACAGGAGTTATTGGGTAGCAGAACCTTATCATGCTTCATCCCCCACTTGGTACGTAGCAAAGGTGGATGTTCCAATGCCCACAATCCAAGAAGGGGAAGAAGTTAGGCATGACATACTTCAGTCTTTAGGCTTAGAAGCACCTGATTTGGGACTTAAAAGCTGAAGGTCATTCCCAATGATTTCAGTCTTCGTCAACACTTGTCCTTGACTATCTGTATAGCTTCGGTAAATCAATTTACCCTCTAAAGAACAGAGATCTCCTTGATGCACGTATGCCTCGGCAAAGGTGGAAAGTTGACCCCATAAGATGATGGAGTGCCATTGCGTTTCCTCCTGATATTCACCTTCAGCATTTTTAAATCGCTCGTTTGTTGCCACGGTAAATGAGCACTTCTTTTTCCCGGAGTCAAAGGTTTTTAATAAGGGAGTCTGTCCTACCCGCCCAATGAGGGTGATTCTATTTTTCATGTTTGCCATGTACACTTGTTTTTTGGTTCGTTACAAATGTTGCCCACCTTGGGGAGAATAGTCGGCATGAAGGATGTACAAATGTTCATAATCATGTAAATAATTATATCCATTTACACACGACTATCTCATTTGACACAAAATAAATTGCCCCTTGTTAAACCTCATAATCTAATAACAACATGAAAAAGAATCAGACATTTTGCCTTCAATGCGGACTTCCATTAGTAGGACGAGCGGATAAGAAGTACTGTGACGATGGCTGCAGAAACACCTACCATAATGCGCGCATGATGGATGCTAATAAGATTTGCCGTCCGTATCATCGATCTCTGAAGCAGAATTATGGAGTCCTCTCGGAACACCTTCAAGCAGGCACAGAGGTCGTTCACAAGGATGAATTACTAATGGAAGGCTTTGATCCAAAATTCTCTACTGGCATGGAGCTTAGGGAGGATGGCACCATGTGTTATGGCTTATATGACATCGAATATTTTGAACAAAAAGGACGCTACATAAGAATTCAGCGGGCAGCACCTTTGAAGTCTAAATTTTGGTCGCGTTAGAGTTGCGGGAATCCCCGTAATTTTGCCCGGTGAGTTCTTTCTATTCTATTGCCATTATAGGCGGCGGCGCGGCCGGCGTATTCGCTGCTATTGCAGCGGGGGAAGCCTCACCGGGCTCCAAAATTCAGGTATTTGAGAAATCTAGCACGCTCCTTGGAAAGGTGCTCATCTCGGGTGGCGGTCGTTGCAATGTCACGCATGGGTGTTTTGATCCGCATGAACTCATTGAATATTACCCTCGTGGACAGCGGGAACTCCTTGGGCCCTTTCACAAGTTTGCATGTGGCGATACGATGGAGTGGTTTACGGATCGTGGTGTTGATTTGAAAATTGAAGATGATGGCCGTGTTTTTCCTGTTTCAAATTCCTCACAAACCATTGCAAATTGTCTTTTAGAATTTGCTGAGCGGGCAGGGGTTGTATTTCACATGAATGCTGGAGCAAAAAGGGTTGAGGCGCTTGAAAGTGGAGGGTTTCATCTTCATTTGGAGTCAGGGGCGGCACACACTTTTGATCGAATTCTTATTGCTACGGGCGGCTCAAAGCGAATGTGGGATGGCCTCAAGACATTAGGCCATAGCATTATTCCTCCAGTGCCCTCCCTCTTCACATTCAACATTAGAGACCCTCGGTTAAAAGATTTAGCAGGCGTTTCCGTTCCCATGGTTCGAATAACGCTGCCCGTGGGTGGGTTTGAGACGGAAGGACCTTTGCTCATTACCCATTGGGGGCTCAGTGGGCCTGCTGTATTAAAGCTGTCCTCTTTTGGCGCTCGATGGATGGAACAACAGGATTATCGATTCCATATCTCCGTTGATTGGGTCCCGAATTTAGGCGCGGAAGACCTCTTCGAAGAGATCAATGGGCACCGGAAAGATTTTGAGTTTCAGCGGAAAAGAGTTGTTTCAAATACTTTGTATGGACTGCCTTTACGCCTTTGGAAAGCATTATGCCTACATGCCCGAATTCCCGAGACAGCCAATTGGTCTGATTTGAGCAAGCCCCTGGTTCGACGCCTTGCGGAGACACTTTCAGAATCTAATTTTCAAGTGGTGGACAAAAGCACTTTTAAAGAGGAATTCGTAACGGCAGGTGGCGTCGCATTGGAAGAAGTTAATTTTCAAACCTTTGAAAGCCGAATGAGGCCAGGTCTTTTCTTAGCAGGTGAGGTGTTAGATATTGATGCACTTACCGGTGGCTTTAATTTTCAGGCTGCTTGGACCGCAGCTTGGCTAGCTGGTCACGCTATCGTAGACAGATCTTTCCAGGGTGAATAAAAAAATTTGCACCTTCAGTAAATACTAATTATATTAGCATACCAATTTAATTAGTAAGCGTATGGAATTAGCCGCAACACTCAAGACACTTCGCAAGAAGCACGAATGGACACAGCAGCAATTGGCTGACAGAATCGGCATTAAACGGTCTCTTGTCGGCGCATACGAAGAGGGGAGGGCCGAGCCCAAGCTTGACACGCTTATGGCGCTTGCGCGGATTTTTCAAACTAGCCTAGACACACTGGTTAGCGGCATCTCTTCAAAGAGAACAGATGCTATAGACACCGAACGCCTGGCGGGCCGAAAGCTTCGTGTTCTTGCCGTACCGATTGACCCTGAAACAAACAGAGAGCGCATCTCACTTGTGCCAGTAAAAGCTGCGGCAGGCTATCTGGGCGGATATGGAGACATTGACTTTATTGAAGCACTTCCCCAGTTTTCTCTCCCTATTCCCGAACTATCCACAGAAGAAACCCGCCGTGTTTTCCAAATACAAGGCGACAGCATGCTCCCTTTTCTTCCAGGATCTTACGTGATCTCAAGCTATGTACAGGACTGGCGTTCCATTAAGACTGGAGAACTCTATGTCTTCCTCACGCAGGATCAAGGCGTTGTCTTCAAGCGTGCCACAAACCACATTGCTAGCACAGGCGAAATAGAACTTGTCTCGGACAATCTCATCTATGCGCCCTACCGTGTTCATGTAGAAGACCTTTTAGAAGTGTGGAAAGTCCAAGGAAGCATTCAATGGGACCTTTCTACACGATTTGGCGTAGATGACATCGTACTCAATCGCTTAGATGCGCTACAGCAGGAAATCCGGGCCTTACGTACCGAACTAGGGAAAAACGTAGCCTAAATATTTTGCTTTCTATCATACCTCATGCAGCGACACGTTCTTCATATGGACCTAGACAGTTTTTTTGTGTCCGTAGAGCGCCTTCACGACTCACGTCTAGAAGGTCGTCCTATCCTTATTGGAGGAACCTCTGACCGAGGCGTTGTCGCCTCCTGCAGCTATGAGGCGCGGCAATATGGCATTCGGTCTGCCATGCCTATGCGTATGGCACGAAGTCTTTGCCCGGAAGCCATCGTCATTAGAGGAAACTCTGCAGCTTATTCCAAGCAGTCTAATCTTGTAACAGACATTATCCAGACCCAGGTTCCGATACTTGAAAAAGCCTCCATTGATGAATTCTATGCAGACTTAACGGGCATGGACCGTTTTTTTGGCGCACTCACCTTTGCATCAACGTTGCGTCAACGCGTAATTCAAGAGTCTGGACTCCCTATTTCTTTTGGGCTATCCATAAACAAAACTGTTTCTAAGGTTGCGACAGGGGAGGCTAAGCCCAATAATCAACGACATGTAAATCAAGGAGATGAACGTGCTTTCCTCTCTCCACTCTCCGTGCGAAAAATCCCCATGGTCGGGGAGAAGACCTATCAAACACTGCGCAATCTTGGCATTCAACACATTAGAACACTTCAAGAAATGCCCGTGGATATGCTGTATAGCGTATTTGGAAAACACGGGAAAACGATCTGGGAAAAAGCACAAGGTGTAGATGAATCCCCGGTTCAACCCACGCAAGAGAGAAAATCCATCTCTACAGAGCGGACATTTGATCAGGACACAGCAGATATAGAGAAACTTCGAAGCATTTTAATGGCTATGGTAGAAAACCTTGCATTTCAGCTGCGACGGGGGAACAAGCTGACAAGCTGTATCCGAATTAAAATCCGCTATGCTGACTTTCAAACCCATAGTCAGCAAGTCAGCATTCCATATACCGCCTCTGATGCCATCCTGCTTGCTAAAGCCAAGGAATTATTCGAGCGACTTTATGACCGAAGAGTCAGGATTCGGCTCATTGGTATTAATCTCAGTGGTCTAGTTGGAGGAGGGGAGCAGTACCACCTCTTTGAAACATGTGATAGAAATGATCGACTGTATGCCGCAATGGACCAAATTCGAAATACCTATGGCGACCGTTCTATTGTGCGTGCTTATGGATTAGGAGCACGAACCATTGGCCGAGGAAATCCCTTTAATGGTGAGCCTCCGCCACTGCTTCCCAACCGACGTCAATAAAGGTCAAAATGACTTATAGATTTTTTCTATATTGAATTTTAAAATACTTAAAACCAATATATTAAAATACTTTATATAAACAATTAAATAAACATAAAATGTGTGGTCGTTATGTGCAAATTAGCCGAGTATACGTGGTAGAAAAACGCTTTGGCGCAAAGGTTTTACAGCCTGAGATTTTTCCACACAACCCCAATGTTTCTGCAAGCGAGCGCGCCCCGGTCATTGCAAGCGATCGACCGAACGAGGTGCAGCTTTTTCAATTTGGCCTAGTCCCACACTGGGCCAAAAACCCCATGTGCCTACTCAATGCACGCGCAGAAGGGGACCACAATCCAGAAAATGACCCAGCATACACGGGTGCCAAAGGCATTATTCAGAAACCCAGCTTCCGCAAAGCTATTCGCAACCAACGCTGCCTGGTGTTGGCAGATGCTTTCATAGAGGGCCCCGAAGACAAGAAACTGAGCGAACCCTACCTAGTCTATCTGCGAAAACAAGAGCGCCCATTTGCCTTTGCCGGCATTTGGGATGAATGGCAAAACCCCACAACAGGTGAGACCCTTCGCTCATTCGCTATTATTACAGCCGCAGCAAATACAGTGACACAGCGGATTGGGCACCACCGATCGCCCGTCATACTTCCGCGTGATGCAGAGCGCGATTGGCTCTCCCTTGACAGCGACCTGTCTGACATAACCAACCTGCTACATCCATATCCAGGTGAAAAACTCAATGCATATCCTATTTCACCTGCCATTAAAAATCCAAGAACCAAAGATGTGAAAAGCCTTTTGCCCATTGAGGCGCGTCTTTTTAGCGAAGAGACGTATCAAACCAAAGGAGACCTTCGATTAGAAGGGATGCGCACCCGTTAATCTATGGTTCTCTCTCATACAGCCTTCAGCTTCCGATTTGGTGTGCTGAAGCCCAAGGACGTCCTACATCTCGCAGAACAACACGGTTGCTTTCCGCTTGTCCTTGCAGAAATCAATAGCACAGCGGGCATACTTCCAAGCCTGCAATGCAGCACGATCCCTATCCAACCTGCGGTAGACATCAGAATAAGAGGAGAGAGGGTGGCCGTACTTCTCCCCACATCCCCTAAAGGCTTTCAGGCGCTGAATACATGGCTGAGCCAGGCGCGCCCTTTTGCCTTAGACCCACCCGCACACCTTCCAGACACACATATTGTCTACCCATTGACCCACTGCCCAAAACGTCGCCTAAAGGCACATGAATGGATTGGGGTTGAACCAGAGGAAGCATTACGTGCCTCCACTCATCCTGAAATAACACGATGCCTTGCTTGGGGCACCATGGCCTTTCGGAACACCGCTGACTATAATAGCCATCGGCTACTCCGATCCATAGATAACAACACAATCCTTAGTAAGTTATCCCCGAAAGAACACCTACCTAACGCACACCGTTGGGAAGATAAAAAGCACCTACAAGCTCGATTTTCTAGCCAATTATGGGCGCAAAGTCAGCATTTCCTTGATAGCCTACCCACATGGGATGCACACCTAGGAAAGGGGAGTGGCAGTAAAAATCAGCAAACCTATACCGGGGCAGCTGGCAAAGATGAAGCCCTCTTGCGCCACCTGTGCCTTGATGCGCTACCACATCGCTATCCCCGAATCACACATACAATAAGAGAACGCCTAGAAAAGGAGCTTCACATCATTCAGGAAAAGGCATTCACCGCCTATTTCCTTATCAACTGGGACATTGTCCGCTATGCGCAAAAACAAGATTATTTCTATGTAGGACGAGGAAGTGGCGCAAATAGTATAGTCGCCTATCTTCTTAAAATCACAAATGTTGACCCTATAGAGCTGGATCTTTACTTTGAGCGATTCATCAATCTCTATCGACAGTCTCCTCCAGACTTTGATTTGGATTTTTCTTGGAAAGACCGCCAGCATCTCACGGAATATATCTTCAAACGGTTTCCGCACACCGCATTGCTAGGTGCCTGTAACACCTTCCAGTACCGAGCTATTGTTCGTGAACTCGGTAAAGTATTTGCCCTCCCCAAATTTGACATTGACGAACTCGCCGACGGAAAAATCACCACAGGAGACGAGAGCATACAGCGCATCCTCCAATACGCCCATCGACTCCATGGGCTACCCAACCGCATGAGCATACATTCCGGCGGAATTCTTATTTCACAAGAGCCTTTGCACGCATATTCAACAACCTTTTTACCTCCAAAAGGATTCCCAACCGTTGATTTTGACATGTATACCGCTGAGGATATTGGCTTACACAAGTTTGACATATTGGGCCAACGCGGCCTCAGTAAGATTTCGGAATGTGTTGCGCTATTAAAAATAACGCGACCCCATGCAACGCTTGATATTCACGATGTACAGCGCTTCAAAACAGACCCAAAGAGCTTGGCCTTACTTCAAAAAGGCGGCGCCATGGGCTGCTTCTACGTCGAATCACCTGCCATGCGCATGCTCATGCAAAAGCTACAGACTTCTAGCTATTTAGAACTTGTTGCTGCCAGTTCCGTTATTCGGCCTGGCGTAGCGCAGTCAGGGATGATGCGCGAATACATCGAACGTCACCGTAACCCTAGCAAGCGAAAGCGTGCACATCCCATCTTATTGGACATCATGCCCGAAACCTATGGCGTGATGGTCTACCAGGAAGATGTAATACGTGTGGCGCATTACTACGCAGGACTAACACTTGCCGAAGCTGACGTGCTCCGGCGCGGAATGTCGGGCAAATACCGCTCACGGGAAGAATTTGCCGTCGTAGAACGCCAATTCTTTGCCAATTGCCTAGAAAAGGGCTATCCAGAAGCGGATGCACATGAAATTTGGCGGCAAATTGAAAGTTTTGCAGGGTACGCATTTGCTAAAGGACACTCTGCTTCGTATGCAGTCGAAAGCTTCCAAAGCCTCTATCTTAAAGCACATTATCCGCTTGAATACCTGGTGGCGACCGTGAACAATGGGGGTGGATTTTACCGTGCAGAATTCTATCTACAAGAAGCCCGCCGGCATGGGGCCCGGATAGAGGCGCCCTGCGTCAACGAAGGAAATGTTTCTACGACCCTCATAGAGAGAACGCGCATTGTACTTGGCATAGAGCGCATTTCAGGCATCGACCTCCATTTTTGCCAAAACCTCATCAAAGAACGGCAGCACTTTGGACCCTACCTATCACTAGGAAACTTTATTGATCGGATGCATCAATTAACACATCCTATTCCGCTAGAATCCTTGCTATTACTGATTCGAGCAGGAGCCTTCGGGTTCGCATCGCAACCCAAACGGGCCTTGCTATGGGAAGCACACCATAGACTCGGCCACAAACCTGCGGCAGCAGCAAGCCTCACGCTTTTTGAAACGCCGGCACGAGCTTTTTCACTACCCACCTTGCTGCACAATGCATTAGACGAGGCCTATGACCAGCTTGAACTATTTGGATTTAGCCTAGGACATCCTTTTGACCTCTTTACCGGATGGCAAGGAAAAATAAGTGTTTCCGTTAAGCACTGGGCCAAGCGCAGCGGTGAATCCATTCAAATCCTCGGGTATTTGGTCACGGTAAAACAGAGCAAGACCAGCAAAGGCGAACACATGCAATTTGCCACATTTCAAGAATTTGACGGGACTATTTTTGATACGGTCCATTTTCCGCCCACAGTTAAGCGCTATGCACTCAGATCCCGGGGCGTCTATATTCTACAGGGGCGGATACAAAACGAGCTCAGCTATCTCAGCCTAGAAGTCGATTTTTTGGAACCCTGCGCGATGGTGGCTGACCCACGCTATGTCGAGGCTGGTCTTGGACATCCTGTGGTGCAACTCCCAAAACGCAGAGCCCCAAATCCGCAGGTAGGGCGTCATAGTCCATAGGAAACCAGGAGATTCATGACATCTCACAGCGACACGTAAGAATCCTCCAAAACACATGAACAAAGTTTGCCTATAATATATATTATGTTAACAAACTATGTTTAAGACCCTACCCACTACATGAAACGACTCTATCGGGTCCATTCAGATTAAGAAGAATCCCTTTCCTAAAATACAGGTTAAAAAAAAGCGCCCCAATTGGGGCGCCTTTATCCTATAAAATTATCTTCTTAAGCTGCGGGCAGTTCTGCTAATTCAGCCATGATACGCCTAGCATCATCATACTTGGCCAACTTATAATAGACTTCGCGCAAGGCTTGCAATGTTGCCTCATCCTTCGAATTGATTCCATACGCTTTCTCAAAATAAACGAGCGCTTGTGCTAACGCAACATCTTTTTCCCTGTTCAATTGATCAAATTCCTTTTTAGCTGTACGTGACAAATTGTTCATTTTCTCCACGACGACATTGGACTCCTCAATGTGCATAAGGCCTAGCATGTACACAGCATCTAAATATTTTGCGTCTGCCTCCATGGCTCTGATATAATATTCATGGGCTTTTACAAGATCCTTCTTCTTCTGGTGGTAAATAAACCCACCATTGTATAGATACAACGCGTTTTGTGGATCATTCACAAGGGCCTCTTCAAGGTTTGCCAATGCTCCATCATAATCCTCTTTATCCAAATAACTCTGAAGCTCCATTTTCAAAAGATTATCGTTATGAGGAAACTTGGCACGGGCCACCTTCATTAAGGCATCATAATCCTCCTCTTTAGAGAGCTCGTTATAAACCCAAAGTAGCTGGATATAAAACTCATGGGCGATAGACTCCGAACGCTCAGGGTCAGATGCTCGCTCCGTTTGCACGAAGAAATCTAACGTCTTCTTATCTGGAAAAGGATAACGAGTGCCCTCCTCGACGAGAATCCCTGTCCACATAATATTTTTGTAATTCATGTCAATCAGTTGCTTGTACACTTCTTCTGCACGCACATAATTTTGAACGTCTTGAGACAAGTACCCAATGTAGCTGAGCGTTAGGGTATCCAATATCCCCAAGGAGTTTCTCAATGTAAAGGCTGATTCATAGGCCTTAATTGCCGTTGTCTTATCGCTTTCATTAAAATTATAGTGCTCCGCCATTGTCACATAATCAGCTGCGATGTACGGCAGCATTTCATCTGATTCTTTAGAATAGCGCTTCTTACCTCCAGACTCTGCAGCAATACAATCTGCAAAACTTTGGGCAGCCACATCTAAATATTCACGCTCAGTCAAGGCTTCATCTTTAAACAACTTGTAGTAAACCTGGCCTTTATACGCAAAGTATTTTGGCATCAGCTTCGGATTCCTTGTCTCTGCGGCTTGACCATCAATAATGGTGGTTGCCTCATCAATGTACTTTTTTGCCTCAACCAGGTCTCCTCGATCCATGGCAATTTTTGCGCTAGACACGCTAGGTGCTTGAGCTAAAACGGAGATGGACAATACCAACGCTCCAAAGAATGCATACGTTTTCATAGTTCAGAATATATGTGCAAAGATAACGCCCGGCCTAATATTAGGTCGGGCGTTTAGAAAAGTTGTTTTACATGTATTTACTCAGCGGAAGCATCTGGTGCTGGTGAATTAACACCAAGATTAGTTGCATCCTCTACAATCCCCTCTACCTCTATCTCATCTTCAACATGAGGCACTTTGGCTACGGAGGAAATGACAACACCTGATTTAAGGTTGATCACCCGCACACCTTGTGTTGCGCGACCCATGACGCGGATCTCTTTCATCTCCATGCGGATCATGATGCCATTCTTTGTGGTGATCATCAAATCGTCGTCATCTGTCACCATCTTAATTGCGACCAGATTTCCTGTCTTTTCTGTAATACTCAAGGTCTTAACCCCCTTTCCGCCACGATTTGTGACGCGATAGTCTTCCACCAAAGTGCGTTTTCCATACCCATTTTGACTCACCACAAGGATGCTCTCCTGGTCATTTTCAATGCACACCATGCCAACGACTTCATCATTTTCAGTATCTAATGCCATGGCCCGAACACCTGAAGCATTTCGACCCATGGGACGAACCTTCGCCTCTGGGAATCGAATGGCTTTACCAGAGCGGACCGCCATCAGGATTTCCATATCACCCGTGGTTAAACGCGCCTCAAGAAGCTGGTCACCATCGCGAACGGTGATGGCATTGATGCCATTTACGCGGGGACGACTATAGGCCTCCAGGGTAGTCTTTTTGATAATGCCTTTCGTCGTGCAGAGTACGACATAATGTGAATTGACGTATTCTTCGTCTTTGATATCCTTCGTGTTAATGAAGGCCCTCACCTTGTCATCCTGAGGGATGTTGATCAGATTCACAATGGCTTTTCCCTTGCTTGTCCTATTGCCTTCAGGAATCTCATACACGCGCAACCAGAAGCAACGGCCTTGCTCCGTAAAGAAGAGCATATAGTTGTGGTTGGAGGCGACAAAAACATGTTCAATAAAGTCTTCATCACGGGTGGTGGCGCCGCGCGCCCCTACTCCTCCTCTACTCTGGGTGCGGTATTCGGTCAGTGGCGTGCGCTTGACATACCCCATGTGCGAAATCGTGATGACCACATCTTCATCCGCGATCATATCCTCAATGCGCATATCACCACCGGCATATTCAATCACGGAACGACGCTCGTCACCATATTTTTCACGGACTTCGACGAGTTCTTCTTTGATGATGGTCATCCGAAGCTCCTTTTCTCCTAAAATTCGCTTGAAGTAGGCAATTTGTTCCATCAACTCATTGAATTCCGCCTTGATTTTATCACGCTCTAATCCCGTAAGTTTTTGTAGACGCAATTCAAGAATGGCCTTCGCCTGGATTTCAGAAAGCCCAAATTCAGACATCAAGCCCTCCCTTGCCTCATCCACCGTTTTAGACGCGCGGATCAACTTAATTACGGCATCAAGGTGGTCAATCGCAATGAGCAAGCCTTCTAGAACATGTGCACGCTTCTCCGCCTGACTTAATTCATATTGTGTGCGGCGCACCACAACCTCATGCCGGTGTTCCACGAAATAGTGAATCATGTCACGCAAGTTGAGCATCTGCGGACGCCCTTTCACTAGGGCCACATTGTTCACGCTAAAGCTCGACTGCAGCTGCGTGAATTTGTATAGCTTATTGAGCACCACATTGGGCACTGCATCACGCTTAAGTACATAGACAATGCGCATACCATTACGATCAGACTCGTCGCGGATATCGCTAATGCCCTCTAATTTTTTGTCATTAACCAATTCAGCCGTTTTCTTAATCATTTCGGCTTTGTTGACCTGATAGGGAATTTCCGAAACAATGATGCAATCGCGGCCATTCACCTCTTCAATGGTTGCAAGTGCGCGAACCACGACGCGCCCACGGCCCGTGTGAAAAGCTTCGCGAACTCCATCATAACCATAAATAATGCCGCCTGTTGGAAAGTCAGGGGCCTTGACATAATGCATCAAGCCTTCTACGTCAATCTCTGGATTATCCACATAGGCAATAGTCGCATTGATCGTCTCTGTTAAGTTGTGCGGCGGCATATTGGTCGCCATACCCACGGCAATACCTGAGGCGCCATTCACTAGTAGGTTTGGAATCCGCGTTGGCAAAACAGTGGGCTCTTCCCTGGAGTCATCATAGTTGAGTTTGAAATCAACGGTTTCTTTGTCAATATCCTTGACCATTTCTTCCGTGATCTTGCGCATACGAATCTCTGTATAACGCATAGCTGCAGGGGAGTCACCATCTACAGAACCAAAGTTTCCTTGCCCGTCAATCAAGGTGTAACGCAAAGACCAATTCTGGGCCATACGTACTGCTGTATCATAAATGGCCGAGTCACCGTGAGGGTGAAACTTACCCATTACCTCACCTACCACTAAAGCGGACTTCTTATAGGGACGAGACGAATAGTTGGCCATTTCATTCATTCCAAACAATACACGTCGATGTACAGGCTTTAGTCCATCGCGGACATCTGGTAAGGCGCGGGAGACAATTACCGACATCGAATAATCGATGTAGGAGCTCTTCATCTCCTCCTCAATATTTATTTGAATAATACGTTCAGCGTCCGCCATTTTGTCAGATTAAAGTGTATTCTTCAAAAATACGCCTTGAGTGACCCATTAATTCAGCATTGACGCGGATTTTAGACACGTTTTATACACAATTTGGTGTTTATAAATCTTCTTTTCCAAAGAGGTACAAGACTTGGCATTGTATTGGTTACTTTGGGAGTATGGATGAGAACTTTTCACCTCGCGTCAAGGACGTGATAGGATATAGCAAGGAGGAGGCTTTACGCCTGGGCCATGACAGCATCGGAACGGAACATTTGATCTTAGGATTGATTCGGGAAGGACAAGGATCCGCTGTAGATATTCTGCAGGGCCTTCAAGTGGACCTCAGCACCCTTCGTCAAAAAGTGGAAGGGATTACAGCGCTCGGGGATACTTCTAGTGCACCGAGAAAGAACATCCCTCTTACACGCCAAGCGGAGAAAGCGCTTAAAACTACATTTCTAGAGGCTAAACTCTATGCGAGTTCTGTAATTAGAACGGCGCACTTACTCCTCTGTATTTTGCGAAATGAAAACGACCCCATCACAGGTGTTTTCAAAATCATGGGGGTGGATTACGAGACCGTTAAAGCAGAATATCAAAGCAAATTTATGGATGAGTCAGATACGGATTCCCCTTCTAGACCTTCGGCAGCACTGCATGATGAAGATGAGGACGAAACACCCAGCTCACGTCCTAGCAGCAGAAAAGCAGGCGGTGACCCAAAATCAAAAACGCCTGTCCTTGACAATTTTGGACGTGACCTCACCAAATTGGCTGAAGAGAATAAATTGGATCCCGTTGTTGGGCGCGAAAAAGAAATTGAACGTGTTAGTCAGGTCCTTTCAAGAAGGAAAAAGAACAACCCCTTACTCATTGGGGAGCCTGGCGTGGGCAAATCTGCCATAGCAGAAGGTTTAGCCCTGCGTATTATAAAAAAGAAAGTTTCACGCGTGCTCTACGGCAAACGTATTGTTACGCTTGACCTCGCTTCACTTGTGGCAGGAACAAAATACAGGGGACAGTTTGAAGAACGGATGAAGGCCCTGATGAACGAGCTAGAGAAGAATGATGACATCATTCTGTTCATTGATGAATTACATACAATTATAGGCGCTGGAGGTGCTACAGGATCTTTGGATGCGAGTAACATGTTCAAACCTGCACTTGCCCGTGGGGAAATTCAATGCATTGGGGCCACAACATTCGATGAATACCGCCAATATATTGAAAAGGATGGCGCATTAGAACGTCGTTTTCAAAAGGTTATGGTGGATCCCCCTACGCCTGATGAAACGCTTCAAATCTTAGAAAATCTTAAAGATAAATATGAGGAGCATCACAATGTCATCTACACACCTGAAGCGCTCGAAGCATGCGTGCGCTTGACCGTTCGGTATGTGTCTGACAGACAACTGCCCGACAAAGCCATCGATGCATTGGATGAAGCGGGTAGCCGTGTGCACATTACAAGTATCGTTGTGCCCGAAGATGTCGCTGAATTGGAAAAACGTCTAGAAGAAATTCGGAGTAAGAAAATGGAAGTGGTCCGTCGCCAGCGCTATGAGGAGGCGGCAAAACTTCGTGACGACGAAAAAAATATTGAAGCGGATCTAAGCAAAGCACAGGCCAAATGGGAAGAAGCATTGCGTGAAAATCGTCAGCCCGTCACAGAAGAGCACATTGCAGAAGTAGTGTCTATGATGACGGGTATCCCTGTTAAAAAGGTTGCAAAGCAAGAATTAGATAAACTGGCCTTGATGGAGGAAAACATCAAATCCAAAATCATCGGCCAAGATGAGGCGGTTGCCAAAGTAGTTCGTGCTATCCAACGAAACCGCGCAGGTATTAAAGACCCCAACAAACCCATTGGCTCCTTTATTTTCCTCGGGCCTACCGGCGTGGGAAAGACCCAACTGGCAAAAGAAATCGCCATCCAGCTATTCGACTCAGCGGATGCCTTAGTGCGCATTGACATGAGTGAATACATGGAAAAATTTGCCCTTTCTCGCCTGGTAGGGGCGCCTCCCGGCTATGTTGGCTATGAGGAAGGTGGGCAGCTAACGGAAAAAGTGCGACGCAAACCCTACTCTGTAGTACTTCTTGATGAAATTGAAAAAGCGCACCCGGACATCTTTAATTTGATGCTTCAAGCTTTAGATGAGGGACATATGACGGATAGTCTTGGTCGTAAAGTCGATTTTAAAAACACGCTCATCATCATGACCTCCAATATCGGGTCAAGACAACTGAAAGATTTTGGAACAGGTGTGGGATTTGGCACGCAAACACGCGAATCAAAAACAGACGAGTTAACGAAGGGGGTGATTGAAAGTGCCTTGAAAAAGGCTTTTGCGCCGGAATTCCTAAACCGGATTGATGACGTTGTTGTCTTTAATCCTCTTGAGAAGGAAGACATAGGTAAAATTGTGGAAATCGAGGCAAATGCTTTAATCAAACGCATGATGGACATTGGCTATTCCCTTACGCTTAGCTCAGAGGCCATTCACTTTATTGGCGAAAAGGGCTACGATCCGAAGTATGGAGCGCGCCCCCTAGCACGCGCTATTCAGAAATATGTAGAAGATCCCCTTGCCGAAGAAATAGTCAAGGGACAAGCGCACCCTGGAGACAGCATTGCCTTCACCGTCCTACCTGAGGCTCTAACCTTGAATATTTCAGTGGTAAAGAAGGGATCGGTACTAGATGACGCGTCAGTAAAAAAGGATGCGATATCCATCAAGAAACCAAAGAAACAAAAAGCAGATGAAGGGCCCGAGGCAGAGCAAACAGAAACGCTAGAGGGAAAGTAAACCTGGAATCTCCTTTACCTTGGCATAGCGTACTATCACCGCATCTGCACTCAACATGAGTTCTTTTGCTGTAATACTGACAAAATTGCCTTTGGCAGATTGTCTAATTTGAACTTCAGCTGTTTCTGAATCAAATAAACTTTCTAAATACGCAATGTTGTCGTGGCTTGCTGGGCAAACAAACTTAAACATGTAAACACTGGGCCAAGTGTAATTTTGCTCCAGTAATTCTTTAAATGCAATCGGATCCATAATGAGTCCCAAAAGTAATAACGCAAGTACGCCCGTTCGACGAATTATTCTAACTGGCGCACCTGGCACAGGTAAATCCACAGTGGTTCAAGCTTTGGAAGCCCAAGGTTTTTCCGTGATGAAAGAAGTTTCACGCGAATACTGGGAAGAAACGGGCTATGGCGAAGGTGGAACTGATCCATGGCGGAACCTCATTGCCTTTTCTAAAGCCATTTGGAAACTCCGAACGGAGCAGCATAAAGCAGCTGACTGGCTCTCTGGGTCGATTTTTTACGACCGTTCACTTTTGGACATCCTGGCATACATGAATGCCGGAGATAAAGAGATTCCTGAAGAGATGAATCCAAGCCGCTTCCCTTACTATAACAAGGTCTTCATTTTCCCGCCTTGGGAGGCCATTTACGAGGCGGATGAAGGGCGTTGGGAGCCCTTTAGCACCTGCCATGCTATCCATCAATCACTTCAAGAGATCTATACAGAAGAGGGCTATACGATTGTGGAGGTGCCAACTGGCACGGTAGAGGAAAGAGTGGCTTTCCTATTAACTCAGCTGCGTGAACACTAATCGCCTAAAGCAATTACTTGAGCAAGTTTGGGGCTACGCTGATTTTAGGCCTGGACAAGAAGAGATCATTTCTCATATTTTATCTGGAAACGATGCGATTGCCCTTCTGCCTACCGGCGGCGGCAAATCCGTCTGTTATCAGGTTCCGGGTCTTGCATTTGAAGGATGTACCGTTGTAGTCAGTCCTCTTATATCGCTCATGGAGGATCAGGTGCAAGATTTGACCCGGAGGAATATTCCCGCACTTTGCTTGGCAGGCGACATTGATCCGGCCTCATGGGACAAAACCATGGACCGAGCCATTGCTGGTGACTATTCCTTCTTATACATTTCGCCAGAAAGAGCCTTGAGTTCACGCTTTTTATCCAGAATCCCGTACTTAAACGTAAGGCTATTAGCCATAGATGAAGCGCATTGCGCAAGTCAGTGGGGACATGACTTTCGTCCTAGTTATACGTCCTTGGGTCGCTTACGACAAGCCTGTCCCGGCATACCCTGTATCGCTGTCACCGCTTCCGCAACACCCCACGTCTTAAAAGACATTCAAAACATTCTTGGTTTAGAGAAGGCAAAGTGCTTTCAGCAGTCCTTCGATAGACCCAACCTCTCCTTACATGTTCACCCCACCCGCGCCCGCGAAGAGCTTCTAATGAAATTGCTCGAACCCAAGAATGGACGGCAAATTATTTACACTCGAAGCCGCAGTCAGGTGACCCAATGGGCCCAAAGGTTAACGGACCAAGGAATTCCTGCACTCCCCTACCACGCTGGGATGCCATTGGATCAACGATCAAAGAATCAAGCAGCTTGGTCAAAAGGTGTCGCCCGGGTGATGGTTGCCACAAATGCTTTTGGGATGGGGATTGACCAAGGCGATGTGCGACAAGTGTTCCACCTTGATATTCCCGACTCACCTGAATCATACTACCAAGAAATAGGACGGGCAGGCAGGGATGGCAAGCCAGCCGCTGTGCATTTTTTATTAGACAAAAGGGTGGCTGCTACTTTTGACAAACGAATCACCGAGGAAAGAATTAGCTGGGAAGACCTCTCAAAGGTGTACAACCTACTCGGAAGTGTCGGCCAAGTGGCTGCGGGAGATGGGTTAGACTTTAGACAAACCATTGACATTGAAAACCTAGCAGAAAGGCTGCAACAATCTAGACGGTGGGTTGAGCGAATTCTGGACACCTTGCAACGCGAGGGGCTGTTTACCCTGAATGATAGCTGGAAGGCACGCCCACAACTTGCGCTTCTGTTATCCGGTGAAAGGTTACTATCCGCCGCTTCCTCCCTTCCTGCTCATGCTGAAACCGCTTTCCTTCTTGCCAGACAACCGGGTATTCTTTTAAATAAACTGCAGCCCTTTTCGCCAAAACGTTTATCCGCCCAACTAGGTCTAAGCCTGCCTCATTTATACAATAGCCTTAACCGCCTGCAAGAGGCTGGGATCCTTGAATGGGAACACCAAGAGTCTAAAACGATGATGACGTGGAGATTGGCACGTGAACGTGAAGGGTATATGCCGATCTCAAGAAAAAAGATTCAAGACTTGCTCACCCATCAGGGTGAACGAGCCGATGCAATGCGCTCATTCTTGCATACAACTGAATGCAGAATGGCTTTTTTATTAAAGTACTTCGGCGAAGAAAAAACCAAAGCATGTCGCCGTTGTGATCGGTGCACACAATCCTCACCTAGAGGTACCCTGGCTTTACAGGCACATATGTACACCTTATTAGAGAATGGACCGTACACAAGGCAAGCATTAGGCCTTCAATTAAAAGATGAGACAGAAGCCATCGACGCAGCGCTGCGCGATGGAATTGTCCGAAATTTATGGAGTCGAAATCCACAAGGCACCTATTCCCTATTATGAAAACGCGTATTGTATTTTTTGGCACCCCTGAATTTGCGACTGCCACGCTGGATGCTCTAAGGAAGGCACAAGGAATGGAGGTTGTTGCCATTGTGACGGCACCCGATAAGCCTGCAGGTCGTGGTCTCACGCTAAAAGCAAGTCATATCGCCGAAAATGCAGGTGGCATTCCTCTCTTTAAACCCACAAGGCTGAAAGACCCTTTATTCCTTGACCTACTTCAAAAGCTTCAAGCAGATGTTTTTGTAGTCGTGGCTTTTCGCATGCTTCCTACAGAAGTCTGGTCCATGCCAACTTTGGGGACATTTAATGTTCATGCCTCTCTTTTGCCACATTACCGCGGTGCCGCACCTATTCAATGGGCACTGGCTAACGGGGAGAGCGTGACAGGGGTCACAACCTTTCTGCTAAACGAACGTATTGATGAAGGGCAGATTCTGTTGCAACAAGAACTTAATATTGCCGAAAATGAAGCCATGGGCACCCTGTATTCGCGCTTAATGGAGGCGGGAGCGCTCCTTGCTGTGGCCACTGTGAAGGGTTTAAAGTCGGGAAATATTGTCATAAAAACACAAAAAACAGATAGTTCAGCTCGTTTAGCCCCGAAAATTTATCCCCAATTTGGGCAATTAGAGCTGTTAATAACTTTGGATGAGATTCATCATCGTATCAGGGCATGTGACCCCTTTCCTGGCGCAAGTGTCTGCCTTCAGAGCACACCAAAAGAACGTATAAAGTTATTTAACTCTGAATATATATCATATTGTATATCAAGTGATTACACTATTTATGTTAAATTAATTATATCAGATAATGAAGTGCATCTAGTTCAAGGTAAGGGAGTTCTGAAAATCCATGACATTCAATGGCCTGGAAAACGGAAAATGAAAACTTCTGAGTTCCTGCGAGGCTTCCGTCTCAGAGGAGAATTTGCATTAGATAGGTAAAATTCTACGCAAACCCTTGTGAATACTACCTATTCGTTTATATTTGTTAGTGACCAGAACAAATTATTTAATCTTTTAAATTAAAAAAGCATGAACAAGGCACAACTCATCGATGCCATTGCTGCAGATGCAGGAATCTCTAAGGCACAAGCAAAATCAGCTCTTGACTCATTTACGAGTAACGTTGGTAGCGCGTTGTCTTCTAACGACAAAGTATCTCTTGTAGGCTTTGGTACTTTCAGCGTATCTGTACGTGGAGCACGTGAGGGTCGTAACCCACAAACGGGCCAAACCATCAAAATTGCTGCAAAGAAAGTAGCTAAATTTAAGGCAGGCGCTGAATTGAGCGGCAAGCTTTAATCTTCAGAGTCACCTAAACGCAAAAGCCGCCCAGTGGGCGGCTTTTTTTTTCAAACTTTTCTCGCTTGAACTTTACATCATCTTACCCGCCTTTGCATAGATTCGTTCGATTATATCGACAACTTTTAGACCCTCTAAGGCATTGGTTGTGATCGGACTTTCTCCCCGTAGAACTGACATCACATTTTCATATACGTATATGTGATTAGCTGCCGATCCCTTATAGGGTCCGTAGTTATTCGGTGGATTACTTGGTGCAAGTGTAGGCATTGCATATCCTTCAATGTGGCAATGCACGACCTCATTCATGTATTGCCCAGCGACTTTTACGGATCCTTTTGAGCCAATGACCGTCATGGAAGACTCCAAATTGGCATCCCACACACTGGTTGAATAGTTTAAGGACCCTACCCCACCTTCGACTAGGTCAAAATGTATCATTCCACTGTCTTCAAAGTCAATGCTGTGGGCATGATTGAAATTATGCAACTGAACTGCTGTAGGATGAATGTCACCAAATACCCAATAAAGGATATCGATGAAATGACTGAATTGTGTAAATAGGGTACCGCCATCTAATGCTTTGGTTCCATGCCAATCACCCGGATGATAATAGCGATCATCGCGGTTCCAAAAGCAATCCACGTGTACTTGATAGATCTCACCTAGCTTTCCAGATGAAACCACCTCTTTCAGCCAAGCAGAGGGGGGTGAATACCGATTTTGCATGACCCCAAATACATACACCCCTTTTTGGAGCGCGGCGTGCAATACTTTTTCCGCATCCGAACGGCGTAAAGCCATAGGCTTCTCGATGATAGGATGCCCTCCTGCTTGAATCACCTGTAAGGCATGTTCTGCATGATACCCATTTGGCGTGGCAATGGCCACGACTTTCAGCTCCGGGTGGGCTGAAAGTAAATTTTGCACGCTAGAATATAAAGGGACCTCCATGTCAATTCCCAATGCCTTCTTTTCTTTCACGTCACAAATAGCTACAAGTTCTGCGCCAGGCATATTGAGAATCATCTCCATGTGACGTTGACCAATTCGGCCACAGCCAATAACAGCAAAAGGGATAAAATCAGACATAGGATTAAGGTTGTAGGCGTTGAACAGTCCATTCCCCTGACGTTAATGTAAAAACCAACCGGTCATGCATCCTGCTTGGGCGTCCTTGCCAAAATTCAATTTTACTTATTTCTAGAACATAGCCGCCCCAAGTTGTTGGCCTTTGTAGGTTAGCGTCCTCTGTTTTCTCTATTGTTTGGAGCTGTACATCCAAAGCAGCACGAGACTCAATCATTTTGGATTGATCACTTGCAATAGCCCCACGACGACTCATAACCGGCCTTGAATGAAAATACGTAGAACTCTCTTCGGGTGTCACTTTGCTTACAGATCCAAAAACGCGCATTTGACGCTCCATACTTGGCCAAAAAAACAAAGCATGCGCAACGGGATGTGCGGCTAAGTCTTTGCCTTTCTTTGAAGTATAATGCGTGTAGAAGAGCATTTTTCCTTCAGTGAGGCCTTTTAAAAGCACAATACGGGCATCCGGTTCCAGTTGTGCAGAAACTGTGCTCAGGGCAAATGCTGTAGCGTCCTCAGCGCCCGTATCGCGGTATGCCGCCAACCATGAAGAAAAGAGCTCCATCGGGTCACACGTCATCATGGAATCATCTA
>ERZ888423.266-NODE-266-length-55902-cov-15.230935_pt1 | contig 55902 bp, 54 predicted proteins | sample MGYA00520523_ERZ888423 | MGnify/ENA primary metagenome ERZ888423 (study PRJEB32303, sample SAMEA104408611) | aquatic metagenome | biome: Brackish water; feature: Pelagic; material: water | place: Baltic Sea | collected 2014-06-08T10:24:00 | depth 30,27 m ... | reverse complement strand
GATCCCGCGGCCCCGCCGCCGGCTGATCCTGCCGCCGCGCCGCCGCCGGCTGATCCTGCCGCCGCGCCGCCGCCGGCTGATCCTGCCGCCGCGGCCGAACCCGCCGCCCCGGCCCCAGATCCCGGCCGGATCGAGAATGCCGCCGGCGGGTTCAGCTATCTGCTGCCGGCCGGTTGGGAAGCCGCTGACCCGTCCCGGTTAAGTTACGGCCAGGCCCTGTTGCTCAAGCCGACCGGCCCGGCCGTCATGGGCCAGCCCGCCCCGACCGCTAACGACACCAGCATCCTGCTGGGCCGGCTGGACCTGAAATTGTTCGCCGGCGCCGAGCCGGATAACAGCAAGGCCTCGGTTCGTCTCGCCTCCGACATGGGCGAGTTCTTCATGCCCTTCCCGGGTTCGCGGATCAACCAGCAATCCAGTGCGCTGGAGGGCGGCGGAATACCCGGGTACGCCGCGTCCTATGACGTCAAATTCACCGACACCAGCAAGCCCAACGGTCAGATCTGGGCGGGCGTGATCGGGACTCCGGCACCCGGCGCTTCTCGTGGACAGCCTGGTGAGCGCTGGTTCGTGGTCTATCTCGGCACCGCGAACAACCCGATCGACACCGCCGCGGCCACCGCGCTGGCCCAGTCCATCCAGCCCTATGCGCCGCCGCCGCCCCCGCCGCCCCCGCCGCCGGATCCCAATGCGCCACCGCCACCGCCGCCTGCTCCGGGCAACCGGGTCGGCATCCCGATCCCGGTCGAAACCCCGGTACCGGAGATGATGCCCGGCGCCTGAGTCGGGGAGTTTGCCCGATCGTGGCCCATTCGGCACGTGAATCGTTACTCCCATGGGCTATATCTGAGGGATGCGGTCGGAGACTGATCTGGCCGGTATCACCGAGGAGGTCCTGATGGACATCATGGCTGCAACCGATTTCCTGGCGCGTTCCTCGACACTGACCAGTGTCGGCTGGATCGGCTACATCGTCATCGGCGCGCTCGCCGGCTGGATCGCCGGGAGCCTCGTCAAAGGCGGTGGCTCAGGGATCCTGACGAATATCCTCACCGGCATCGCCGGCGCCCTCATCGGTGGTTTTCTACTGAGCTTCTTCGTCGACACCGCCGCCGGCGGTTGGTGGTTCACGCTGTTCACCGCGGTTCTGGGCTCGGTGATCCTGCTGTGGATCCTCGGCAAGGTGCGCACGTAGGCGCAGTTCTTAGCGCTCGGTCAGGACAATTGCCAGACCACCGCCGCTGCTAACGCCCCGATGCCGTTGAATGACCAGTGCAGCGCGATCGGGGCGATCAGGCTCCCGCTGCGCCGCCGCAGCCAGGTGAACACGAACCCCGCGGCGGCCGTGGCCAGCACCGCTAGGACGACCCCGGCCAGCATGCCGACAACGCCGCCCCCGAAGATCCGGCTGAACCCGACGTTGCCGCTGGTCAACCCGAGCGATGTGGTGATGTGCCAGAGCCCGAACAGCAGTGATCCGGCAGCCGCGACACCGCGCAGTCCCCAGGCCCGGTTCAGGGTGCCGTGCAGGACACCGCGAAATGCCAGTTCCTCGGGGATGACGGTCTGTAGCGGGATGATGATCATCGAGGCCAGTAATGCGCCCGACAACGTGGCGTAGTGGTTATTGAGGAACATCGGTCGGGTCAACGGCAGCAGCGCGCCGAGGCCGATCACGGTGGCGACCACGACGATGGCGACCGCCGCGTAGCGCGCACCGGACCTCAGGTGTTCCCGACCCAGCCCCAACTCGGCCCAACCCAAGCCGCGTGCCCGCGCCATGAGCAGCAATCCAACGGCGACAGCAGGCACGGTGACGACGTTGGCCCAGGCCGTGGTGAAGTGCGCGATCAGGTTGGCGGTCGCGAGGGCGGCGATCACCACCCCGATGTCGACGTAAACCCGCCACGGGGTCAACCGAGGCAGGGCCAGCGCAGGCAGTGAGGTCGGCGCAGAAAAGGTAGTAGCGGAGTTTTCGGACATGTAGCTGCAATTCTACGCGGTCTGCCGGGTCGCTAAGCTCGACGCCGGAGCGGGGTAGCGCCCGAGGAGCCCGACGCCCGAGCAGGGAAGGCCAAAAGGTGAGCGAACCGTTACTGGCCTCGCTGCGGGTGCTGGACCTATGCGACTCCACCGCTGACGCAGTCACCCGTCTTCTGGGCGATCTCGGCGCCGAGGTGGTGAAGATCGAACCTCCCGGTGGTGCCCGGGCCCGGGCCGAACCACCCACCCTGGCCAACGTCAGCATCCCGTTCGCCCTACACAACGCCAACAAGCGGTCGGTGGTGCTGGACCCGGACAGTACCGCGGATCGACGTCAGCTCATCGAGCTGGCCGCCGGCGCCGACATCGTCGTCGACAGTGGTCGACCGGGACGAGCCGCCGCCTACGGCACCTCCTGCGAGGCGTTGGCCGACCGGTTCGGATCCCTGGTGACGATGTCGGTCACCGACTTCGGCGGTTGCGGACCGTGCGCCGGGTGGCGGGCGACCGACCCCGTTCTCTACGCGATGTGCAGCGCGTTGTCCCGGTCCGGCCCGACCGTGGGTACGCCGGTGCTACCGCCGGACGGCATCGCCTCGGCGACCGCCGCGGTTCAGGCGACATGGGCGGTACTGGTCGCCTATTTCAACCGATTGCGTTGCGGCGCTGGTGATTACATCGATTTCGCGAGGTTCGACGCGGTGGTGCTGGCATTGGATCCACCGTTCGGCACCCAGGGTCAGGCCGCGACGGTCCGCAAGAACGGCGAGCGCTGGCAGGGCAGGCCGCGCAATCAGGATCTCTATCCGATCTTCAAGTGTCGGGACGGATTCGTCCGGATCTGCGTCATGTCGCCCCGGCAATGGCACGGATTGCGGGCCTGGCTCGGCGAGCCCGAGCAGTTTCAGGACCCCCGTTTTGACAGCCTCGCCGCCCGGGCGCAGGCGTTCGAGGAACTCGGGTCACTCATCACCACACAATTCGCCCACCAGAGCAGGGAGGAACTTGTCGAGGCCGGACAGGGCCACTCGGTGCCGATCGCGGCGGTTCTGACTCCGTCTGAGGCGCTGCGCTCGGATCAACTTGCCGCCACCGGCGCACTGATCGACATTGAACTCGCCCCTGGCATCAGCGTCCGCATCCCGGTCGGCTACTGGTCGGTCGACGGGGCTCGTGCGGGCTTTCGGACCGCGGCCCCACCGATTGGTGGCGACGAGATCAGCTGGTGCACAACTCGATTCGAACCCACTCCGGACGCAGCGGTCGGAGATCGGCCACTGGCGGGCATCCGTATCGTCGACCTCGGCATCATCGTCGCCGGGGGCGAGTTGAGCCGATTGTTTGGCGATCTGGGTGCCGAAGTCATCAAAGTCGAAAGCGCCACCTACCCGGATGGCCTGCGGCAGAAGCGGGAGCACCAGGCGATCGGCGATTCATTTGCCCGCGCCCACCGCAATCATCTGGGCATGGGCCTGGACCTGCGCAGCCCGGCGGGAGCCGAGGTGTTCGCGCGCCTGGTCGCCGCCTCGGATGCGGTCTTCGCTAATTTCAAGCCGGGAACCCTCGATGCCCTCGGCTTCGGCTACCCGCGACTGCAGGAACTCAACACCGGCCTTGTTCTCGCCCAGAGCAGTGCCTACGGCGAGGTGGGGCCGTGGAGCACCCGAATGGGTTACGGCCCACTGGTGCGGGCCGCAACGGGAGTGACCAGTCTCTGGACCGCCGACACAGCGGGATCCGACGCGCGCCACCCGTTCTTCGATGCAACGACGATCTTCCCCGACCACGTGGTGGGCCGGATCACCGCGATTGGCGCTCTGGCCGCGCTGATCCGGCGGCGACGCCAAGGCGTCGGTGCACGGATCGGCGTATCCCAGGCCGAGGCCGGAATCAACCAGTTGGAAACCCGGTTCGTCACGCTGGCAGCCGAGGCCAGCGGGGCCGGAGCCGTCGAGGTGCATCGCGATACCGCCGAGCATCTGGTGCTGGCGTGTCTGGGGGAGGACCAGTGGTGCGTGGTGTCGATCACGTCCGACGCCGACCGCCGGGCCATCGCCGGACTCGTCGGCGACGCGGCCCTGGCCGATTGGACGGCCCTGCGCACCCCGGGACAGGTTGCCGAACAGTTGCAGGCCGCCGGAGTGCCGGCCGGTCCGATGCACCGGCCCGATGATGTCTACGAACACCCGCAATTGGCCGCCCGGGGTGTCCTGACTGCCGTGACGCATCCACTGCTCGCCGTCCCGCTTCCCGTCGAGACCGGTCCCGCCCGGTACCGCCACATCCCGCCGGCGCCGCAGCGACCTGCGCCACTGCCCGGTGCTGACACCCGCCGGATCTGTCGCGACGTGCTGGCGATGTCGGATCAGGAGAGCGGGCGTCTGATCGCCGAAGGAGTTTTATTCGTCGCCGAAGAACGACAAGAAGGAGTACCGCTGTGACAACGCACGAGACAACACGGGGAACGGCAGGCGTGGGTGCGGAGTTCTACATCGACGGCGAGTTTCGCCGGGCCGACAAATGCGAACCGGTCCGCGAGGCAGCCACCGGCGACGTGCTGGGCGACGGCGCCAGCGCCACCGAATCCGACATCGACGCCGCGGTGGCGGCGGCGCGGGCTGCGCTGCCGCAGTGGAGTTCTGCCTCGATCGCTCATCGGGCCGAGATTCTCCGCGCATTCGCCGCGGCGTTGTACCGGCGTGCGGGGAGCACGGACAAGCTGGTGAGCCGTGAAAACGGTATGCCGATGTCGCTGTCGAGGGGCGCCAACGGACTCTTCCCGGCGGCGCTGCTGAATTACTACGCGGGGCTCATCACCGAGACGCCGATCGAAGAGATCCGGCCAAGCACGTCGGGCCACACCATCGTTCGCCGCGAACCGGTCGGCGTGGTGGCCGCGATCGTCCCGTGGAACTACCCGCAGGCATTGGCCGCGTTTAAGCTTGCCCCGGCACTGGCCGCAGGATGCACCGTGGTTCTCAAGGCAGCACCGGAAACCGCCCTGGACGCAATGGTTTTCGCCGAGGCCGCGCAGGAGTGCGGGATGCCCGCCGGGGTGCTCAACGTAGTGCCCGGGGCGGTCGAGGCCGGTCGGCATCTGGTGTCCCACCCGGGGGTGGACAAGGTCAGCTTCACCGGGTCGACGGCAGCGGGTCGGATCATCGGCGAGGTGTGCGGTCGGCTGTTGCGGCCGGTGACCCTGGAACTGGGGGGTAAGTCCGCGGCGATTATCCTCGATGACGCCGACCTCGATGCCGCCATGCGCGGCCTTCGGTCGGTGTCGTTCGTCAATAACGGCCAGACCTGCTTCCTCGGCTCGCGCATTCTGGCGCCACGGTCACGCTACGGCGAGGTCGTCGAGGCTCTTGCCGACCTGGTGAACGGATTGGGGGTCGGTGACCCACTGGACCCGGCGACTGACATCGGGCCGGTGGTCAGCGCACGTCAGCGGGACCGGGTGCTGGGCTACATCGAAGCCGGAAAAGGCAGCGGCGCACGGCTCGTCGTCGGTGGCGGGGTTCCGAAGGACCAGCCCCGGGGCTGGTTCGTCTCGCCCACGGTGTTCGCCGACGTCGGCAACTCCGATCTGATCGCCCAGGAGGAGATCTTCGGCCCGGTGTTGGCCGTCATCGCCTACGACGACGACGAGCACGCCGTCGCGCTGGCCAACGACAGCGAGTTCGGACTCGCCGGGACCGTGTGGTCGGCCGACGTAGACCGCGCCACCGAGATCGCGCGCGCGATCAAGACGGGCACAGTCGGCATCAACGATTACCAGATGGATATGGGCGCGCCCTTCGGCGGTGTCAAGGCCAGTGGCATCGGGCGCGAGCTCGGCCCCGAAGGCCTCGACGAGTTCTTCGACCTCAAGTCCATCTACCGGGTCGGGCCGGCCACCGGTCCGTCGTGAGATTGGATCCGCGCACCCCGATTCTGATCGGCGTCGGTCAGGTCAACCAGTTCGACGAGTCCCCCGAGGTGGAACCGATCGACCTGATGGCCGTCGCGGCCGGCCGGGCCGCCGAATCCCGGGTGCTGGCGGCAGTGGACTCCATTCGGGTGGTGAATCTGCTCTCCTGGCGCTACCGCGATCCGGGACTGCTGCTGGGTCGGCGCATCGGGGCGCCGGAGGCGAGCACGTGGTACACCGGGATCGGCGGAAACACCCCGCAGTCGTTGCTCAACCAAGCCTGCCTGGATATCCAGCAGGGGCGGGCCGACGCCGTCCTCTTGGTCGGCGCAGAGACCTGGCGCACCCGGATGCGACTGCGGGCCCGCGGAAGTCGGCCGGACTGGACCCGCCAGGACGATGCCGTCCCGATCCCGCCGGGTGGTGCCGACGAGGTGCCGATGTCGGGACCGGGGGAGGACCGGATCGGACTCGTACCGCCGTCGTTCATCTACCCCCTTTTCGAGCAATCGCTGCGAATCGCCGACGGGGAGTCGATGCAGGACCATCAGCGACGCGTTGGAGCGCTGTGGGCGCAATTCAGCCAGGTGGCAGCGGCCAATCCGCACGCCTGGAGTCGTCAGGAGCGCACCGGCGATCAGATCTCCGAGCCCGGCGTGGACAACCGGATGATCAGTTGGCCCTACCCGAAGCTGATGAACTCCAACAACATGGTCGATCAGGGTGCCGCGGTGATCCTGTGCTCGGCGAGCAAGGCCGAACAGCTTCAGATCCCGGAAGACGCCTGGGTCTTTCCGCAGGCGGGCACCGACTCCCACGACACCTACGCCGTTGCCGAACGCGACGAACTGCACCGCTCGCCGGCGATCCGTATCGGTGGCGGTCGGGTGCTGGAACTTGCCGGCCTCGCCGTCGACGACCTCGACTTCGTCGACGTCTACTCGTGCTTTCCGTCGGCGGTGCAGGTGGCCGCCCGCGAACTCGGGTTGCCGTTGGCAGACGCGGCGCGGCCGCTGACGGTGACCGGTGGTCTGACCTTCGCCGGCGGGCCCTGGAACAACTACGTGATGCATTCCATCGCGACGATGACCGAACTATTGCGCGCGAACCCCGGGACCCGCGGGCTGATCACCGCCAACGGCGGCTACCTCACGAAGCACAGCTTCGGCGTGTACGCCACCACGCCGCCCGCTGAGGGGTTCCGGTGGCAGGACGTCCAGAGCACCGTCGATCGCGAGCCGACCCGCACCGCGTTGATTGAGTGGGAGGGAATCGGCACCGTGGAATCGTGGACGACGCCGTTCGACCGGCAGGGCTGCCCGGAGAAAGCATTCATCGCCGTACGGACCCCGGACGGCGCACGCACGTGGGCGCTGATCTCCGATGCCGATGAGGCCGCGGTCACCGTCGCCGAGGACATTGCGGGCATGGATGTTCGGGTGGGCCGGGACGGTCGCGGCGCGCTGGTCCGGTAGCGCCGCAAGCGCGGCCGTCTAACAGTGGTAGGCCTGCCGCCCGGGAAGGGCGGCAGGCCTACCGTCACGCGGATGCTCAGGCGCCGGATGGGGTGGCGCCGAGAACCCGTTGCAGATCGGGAATCATCTGCTGAACCTGCGAACCCCAGTAACCCCAGCTGTGGGTTCCGTTGGCCGGGAAGTTGAACACGCCGTTCTTCCCGCCCGCCGCCAGGTAGTTCTCCATGAAGGTCTTGTTGGTGCGCAACGTGAAGCCCTCGAGGAACTGCGCCGCCATCAGGTTGCCGCCACCACCGGAGGTATCCAGATCGGACGGGGTGCCGGTGCCGCAGTAGATCCACACCCGGGTGTTGTTGGCCACCAATGTGTTGATGTTGACCATCGGGTCGTTGCGTCGCCAGGCCGGGTCAGACGAGGGACCCCACATGCTTTGGGCGTTGAAGCCACCGGCATCGTTCATCGCCAGACCGATCAGCATCGGCCACCAGCCCTCTGAGGGGTTCAGGAAGCCCGACAGCGACGCGGCATAGATGTACTTCTGCGGGTGGTGAATCGCATAGGTCAATCCAGCGCTACCGGCCATCGAGATGCCGACTACCGCGTTGCCATTCGGGTTGATCCCGTGATTGGCCTGCAGGTAGGCCGGCAACTCGTTGGTCATGAACGTTTCCCACTTGTAGGTGTAGGTCTGACCATTGCCCTGCGACGGCTGATACCAGTCGGTGTAGAAACTGGACTGCCCACCGACCGGCATCACGGCCGACAGTCCGGAATTGTGGAACCACTCGAACGCGGGGGTGTTGATATCCCAGCCGCTGAAGTCATCCTGCGCACGAAGTCCGTCCATCAGAAAGACGGCGTGCTCTCCGCCGCCCTGGAATTGGACGCGGATGTTCCGGTTCATCGACGGCGACGGAACATCCAGATAGAGCACCGGGAGCCCGGGCCGTGAGAAGGCCGACGCCGTCGCCGAACCTCCGACGGCGCCGATCAGGCCGGGCAGGCATAGTGCGGCTGCCGCAGCAGCGGCCGTGCGGCGCAGCCAATTGCTTCGCTTCACCTCGACGATTTTCATGGGGCTCCCATCACCTTTCATACGTGCTGGCCTCAGCGATTAATTGCTGTGCTTATGCAGTCAAGCACCGACCCGCACCATGAATCGGAATGCGACGCGGTGTGCCAAGTCGCGGTTGGCTAACGATCGGGCGACGTGATGGACTCGGAAGCCATTGAGGCTGAGCGCGTTGTCAGAACGCCCGCAATTGCGTAGCCGGATGGGAATTCGAGTCGGGTCCGGTCTCGGCGTCAGTGTGGCCGGTGGCGGCGGCACACGCCGCCGCCCTGCGGTCATCGATGGCACGGCTGATGTCCTGCAGCAGCGCTGGTCGGCCGAGCAGCAACTCCTCCATCGCCGTGCGTTTGATGGCAAGCACCGTGACTTCGCCCTCCGCGAAGGCGTCGCCGGTGACGGGTTCGCGGGTGAGCGTGGTCTGGCCGAGGAAGTCGCCCTGCTGCAGGGTGCGGATCGGCACGCTCGCTTCCTCCCCGGCGTCAACGCTGAGCCTGATCCGGCCCCTGATCACGAACGTCATTGCCACCGGAATGTCACCGTGTCCCAAAATGAGTTCGCCGTCGCCGTAGCGGGCGATGGTGGCGTGTGGCAGCAGTGCCTCCATGTCGCAGTGACTCAGTCGAAGTATCGGCGCGATTTTCCTCAGCGCCGCGACGCGGTCCTGCGGTGCGGAGAAGTCATCGTCGGCACCACCGCAGTGCAGTCCAGCCCGCCGGGACGCGTACCACAGCCACCGCTGGAACGTGGTCCGGGCGGCCGCGTCGTCGCCGGGGGACTTCAGGGCAATCGTGGTCGAATACCCGGTCGCACTGGAGGCGGCCACCACGGGCATCGCATCGTCGCGCCGTTGGGGCAGTTGCGCGGCGACCCTGGCCAGGAGCGCGCACACCGCGTCGGGTGCGTCGGTGACGCCGAAGGTTGACTCCACCACCAGGTTATAGCTGCCGGCCGGTCTACTGAGATTTGCGAAGGACGCCGCCGCCAGCACCGAGTTGGGAATGATCTCTATGCCACAGCCGGTGTCGATATGGGTCGCGCGCCAGTTGACCTCGATCACCCGGCCACGTATCACGCGGATACTCGGGATATTGGTTTCGACCCAGTCGCCTAACTTGAAGGGCTGCTCGAAGAGCAGCAGAAGTCCCGAGATGATCTGACCCACCGAGTTCTGCAGGGTCAGGCCGAGCACGATCGAGCCGATGCCGAGCACGGTGAACAACTTCCCGACGTTGGCTCCCCAGACCTGGGAGAAGATCACCGCGACACCCACCGCGATGATCACGAAGCGGGCCACATCGATGAAGATCGACGGCAGTCGACGGCGCCAACTTCCCTCCGGCGCGCTCTGGAACAACCGGGCGTTGAGACCGGCGAGCAGCATCAGCAGTACGAGAAAGCCGAGCACGGTTGTGACGATCCGAACCCCGGTTGCTTGGGTCGAGATGTCGCTGGTCTTGACGATCAGGAGCAACATGGCGCCCAGGGGCAGGACGTAGTTGCGCAACAGACCCACCGGCCGCGCCATCGCACTGCCCCGGCGGTTGAGGCTATTGTGCAGTTCGGTCAGCAGCACCAGTGCCACCGGGAGTCCGATCGCGATGAACAGGCCCCAGTAAAACCACGGCGCCGTCACGATGCTCACGAGTCGTCCTCGGCCAGCAGCCAGATGGATTCCTCGCGGTCCCCGACGGTGATGGTGCCCGCCGGAAGATAACGCCGCGAATCCCGGGTGGCCTCATAGACGCCAACGGCGACGTACACGCCGGGTTTGGCGGTACTGCGCCGGATCGCAGACGCCAGGTTCACCGCCGTACCCCACATGTCGTAAACCAGGCCGGCCTGGCCGACCAGTCCACTGGTCACGGCGCCGTTGTTGATGACGGCGCGCAGCGCAATACGCTGATCGTTCTCGGCGTTGTAGCGGTCGACGATCCGTTGCATCGCGACGGCGAAGTCCACGGTACGGGCGGCGTTGTCCAGGCGTGGGATGGTGAGACCACAGCTGGCCAGGTAGCCGTTATAGGTATTGCGGACCCTCTCGACGCCCAGATCATCGGCAGCCCGATCGAATTCGGTGGCCAGATTGTTGATGATGGACAGGATCTCCTCGGCGTCGAGTTCGCCGGCGAGATCGTCGAGTCCGACTACGTCGGCGAAGATGACGCTGACGTCCTGATGCTCTTCGGCGATGGTCTGCTCACCGTCCCGGTACCGCTGCATCACGGTGTTGGGCATCAGCGAGCGCAGCAGGCGTTCGTTTTCGGCGCGTTGCTCGGTGAGAAGCTGATCCTTGACTGCCAGGTTGCGGCTCATCGTATTGAACGCCGCGGTGAGTTGACCGAACTCGTCTCGGGACTCGACCGGAAGCGCAATGTCGTACTCGCCGGCGCTGATTCGCCGCGCGCCGTCCTCGAGGCGCCGGATGGGGCGGATGAACATCCGCGACCATAGTGCCGATGCAAGGCAGGCGATGAAGATGATCCCCGCGGTGGACCGCACCAACCGTTGGGCGAACTGCCGTTCCGGCGCGAAGGCCTCCGCACTGTCGGCGGTGGCGACGATGGCCCACCGCAGTCCCGCGATGTCCAGGGGCGCGTAGGCCACCAGCGCCCGACGGCCGAGATAGTCGGTATTGATGAGGGTTCCGGTATCGCCCCGTTGCGCGGCTTCCGACGCGGCGGTGCCGACCTTCTGCACGAGAACAGTAGTGCCGAGTCGGATCGCCTTATCCGCGACGTCCGCGGGTGTGCCGGCGGCGATCACCGCTCGGCGGTAGGCATCGGGATCCTCCAGGAACAGCCGGGAATCCGAACGCATCAGGCTGTCCGGTCCGATCAGGAAGGTCTCCCCGGTCTCGCCCATCCCGACCTGAACCCACTCCCGGTCAAACGTCATCACCCGGTTCAGCAACGACATCGGAAACTGCACCGCCAGCGCCCCGGTCGGGCGGCCCACCGGCCCGATGGGAGTCACGATCCAGGACGTCGGCTCAGCGGCCGGCAGGTACCGCGCGAAGTCCGTCGATTCGACGTAGCCGATGTCGTTGGTGGACATCGCCCGGCGAAAAGTCTCGGCGAGGGCGGTTTCGCCGCGGTAGGGACCGGTGAGGATGTTGGTGGCCAGGTCGGTTCGCTTTTTCGCGGTGTACACCACATCGCCATCAGTGTCGATGAGGAGCACGTCGGCAAAACCGCTCCGTTCGACGAGACGCTGGAAGTACGGGTCATAGCGGGCATTCGCCGCCGACCAACTACTGCCGTCGCCCGCGTCGGCTACGGTGACGTCGCCCGTTGTGTCCCCGGTGTTGTTTGCCGGGGAACCGGCCTTCGGTGCGGCGATTCCCGGGGTGTAAAACGCCTGCAGATACATTTGCGCGTTCGATGTCGGCAACAGCGCGTTGACGTCGATAGTCCCGCCGGTGTCTGAGGCGTCTGCGAACCTCGCGGCGTAGAAGGTGTCGATGGCCTTCGACTGCGCTCCGGTGATGGTGGCGTCGGCCAGTCGGTCGAATCCTGCGGTGAACGCACCCATCGCCGATAAGGAGGTGTCGTTGGCCGCCGTGTTGAGCACCGAGTTACGGATGTCCTCCCACCGGCCCTCGACCGTCCGGGACTGGACCTCCCGGATTCCGGTGAGCCGCTCGAACACCGCTTCACGCAGGGAGGACCGGCCGGACTGGAATCCGATGCCGCCGGCTGTCAAAGCAGCCAGCACGCTCATCACCAGGATCATCAGCAGCAGCTTCGACTGGATGCCGACCCGGGACAGCAGGCGTCGTCGGGCCCGGGGTTGCGTGTTCGGTGCCGACATGGGTTCCTTCCATCCGGACGGTCCGCGCCGTCCGGCGCGGGTTCAACCACGGCTTGAGGGTAGTCCTCTCAGAGCAGTCGGAGCAGCTGCCAGCCATGCGGTGGTACTACCGTCTCGCCCATCACCTGCTCCGGTGGCGCACCGGAGCCGCCGATCAGTTGTGCGTCGCGGCCGCACAATTGCCCGATCGCTACCCCCATGGGCTCATCCGCCAGGTTCAGTGCGACGATCAGGGCATCGCCGTTATGGCGTGCCTGGTAGACGTAGGAGTCGTTTTCCAGGCGTAGCGCGGTCGTTCGGGCCTGGTGCAGCCACGGGTTTCGGCGGCGTAGACCGATCAGATAGCGGTGCAGGTTGTAGGTCTCGGCGGCGGGGCCGTCGAGGTCGGTGGGCGCCGCCCCGAACTCCGGGCGCACCGCGTCATCGCCACCGGCGCGGTCCTCCTTGACGCCCCGGTAGCCGAACTCGTCGCCGGAGTAAATCGCCGGAATCCCGCCTGTGGTGAACAGCAGTACTAACGCATGACCGAGATGCTCAAAGGAGCGGAGTTGGCTCGCGATGCGGGTGACGTCGTGGTTGCCGATGAAGGTGAGCGGAGCGAAGGTGTCAAGAAATTCGTTGTGACGCTGCAGTGCCCAGTCCAGTTCGTGGAAGTTGGTGTCGTTGATGCTGCTCCAGATCGCCTTCCACAACTCGTACTGGGTGACCGAGTCCACCCCGGAGGCCGCGGCGAACGCGCCATAGTCGCCGTGGATCACCTCGGCGAGAAACCAGGCTTGCGGATGCACTCGGCGTACCCGTGGCAGTACCTGGGCCCAAAATGTCTCGGGCACCGCGTAGGCGGCGTCGAGGCGCCACCCATCGGCGCCGCGGTCCAGCCAGTGACTCATGACGTCGACGGTGTAGTCGACGACGGCCGGATTGCGGTGGTTGAGCGTGATCAGATCGCCGTGTCCCTCGAAGGAGTGGAAGCGTCCCGGCCGGCCGGCGAACCACGCTGCGGCCGTGGAGTCATGCTGATCGAGGGCCGCTCGATAGCGCGAAAACTCGGTACCGACGTGGTTGAACACCCCGTCCAGTAACACCCTTAGGCCGCGGCGACGGGCCTCGCCAATCAACTGGTCGAAGTCGGCGTCGTCGCCCAGTCGCGGGTCGATTCGGTAGTGGTCAGTGGTGTCGTAGCCGTGCGTTCGGGAGGAGAAAATCGGTCCGAGGGCGATTCCGGAGACACCGAGTTCAACGGCGTGATCGAGCCAGTGGATGATCCGGGTCAGGCGATGTTCACCCGGGAGTGGACGAGGATCGGCCGGGAAAGCTCCGGTGAAACCCAGGGGATAGACGTGCCACCAGATCGCGTGGCGCACCCAATCCGGCCCATCGGCGGCCCCGCTGTCGGGCATGGCGATCACTGTACGCAGCGACCGGCCGTGCATTAGACACCGCGACCGGCGACGTGTTCTAGTGCCAGGGTGCTGGAGTTCACCGTCGAAGATTTGTCAGGCGAAGATGTTGCGAGGCTTCGCGGAATTTATGAACCCCTCGCCGAGTCGGTGCGGTCCCTGGTCGACGCCACGATCCGAACCGAGGCCGACGCGCAGACCGTGGCCGAGGTCAGGCGCGATATCGACGCCGCCGTGGCCCGGTTGCGGGTGCGCCAACTCGACGGCGCATTCGGTGTCCGTGTCACCGATTCCGGTGAGAGCATGGGCTGGGGTAACGCAGTCATCGGGATCCGCAACGCATTGGCGCCACCGTTGCTGACCTCCCGCGATTCTGAAGGCCGGGTGTCGGCGGAGTTCTGTCTTGGTGCGGCTTATGAGGGCCCGCCCGGCCACGTCCACGGCGGCGTGGCGGCGATGATCCTCGACCATGTGCTGGGCGAGGCGGCCAGCGTCGACCGCCAGCCACGCTTCACCGGAACTATCACCGTGCGATACCTCCGCCCAACCAAACTCGGGTCGCTGCGCACCGAGGCGGTGAAGGTTCGCACCGACGGCGTCAAGACCTATTGCACGGGCCACATCGCCGACGCTGAGGGCGTCACGGTGGAGGCCGAGGGCGTGTTCATCACGCCGCGCTGGCTGCGGGACAGCTAGGGAGGTTGGCGCGATGGAAAAAGTGATGGTGGCACTGCGGACCGAAATCGCCGACGACGCCTGGGTGGACCGGCTGTGCGGGCCGGTTGCCGCCGTGCTGCAGCAGTTGGATCTGCCCGGTTTGACGATCAACGTTCGCGACGCTCCGGTGCGCGACTCGATGATGACGCTGACCACATTGGATCCGCCGGTGCAGGCGCTGGTGAGCCTTTGGGTGCAACAGAGTTACGGCGAGCAGGTAAGCCGCGCACTGGAGATTCTCGGATCGGAGGCCGATCAGGTGCCCGCCTACCTGGTCACCGAGTCCGCGCCGATGCCGCCGCCGCCGTCGCCGCCGGGCCACCGTGCACCCGGCATGGCGAATATCGCATTGCTGCGTCGGCCGGCCGATATGGACGAATCAACCTGGCTGACCCGCTGGCACCGTGACCACACCCCGGTCGCCATCGCGACGCAGTCGACGTTCGGATACGTGCAGAACTACGTGGTGCGTGCCCTGACTCCGGAAGCACCCCGGATATCTGCCATCGTCGAGGAATTGTTTCCGATCGAATCAGTGCACAGCCTGCATGCGTTCTTCGGCGCGGCCGACGACGCCGACCTGGCCGACCGACTTGGCAAGATGATCGCCAGCACCTCGGCCTTCGGCGCCAACGTCGACATCGACACGGTGCCCACCGGGCGGTACGTGTTCGCGACCCCGTTCGGTGACCACGGCTAGGTTGGATTGCGTGACGCTGCTTATCGCCGACGAAAACCGGGTTCGCACGCTGACCCTCAACCGCCCCCGAGCCCTCAACGCTTTCAGCGAGGCGCTCTACGACGCCACCGCGGAGGCCTTGAACGCCGCCGCGGCGGACCCCGAGGTTGCCGTGATGATGATCACCGGCGCCGGACGCGCCTTCAGCGCGGGCCAGGATCTGACCGAGATGGCGGCCCGGATCGCCGATCCGGAGTTCATCCCGGGCACGCATGGCTTCCCTGGACTGATCGACGCGCTCGCCCGGTTCCCCAAACCCCTCATCGCCGTGGTGAACGGTCTGGGTCTGGGTCTGGGTGTCACCATTCTGGGCTTCGCCGATCTGGCCTTCATGTCCAGCGAGGCGAGGTTGAAGTGCCCATTCACCAGCCTCGGCGTAGCACCGGAGGCGGCGTCGTCGTATCTGCTGCCGCAATTGATCGGTCGGCAGAACGCTGCCTGGGTGCTGATGTCCTCAGAGTGGATCGACGCCGTCGAAGCACAGCGGATGGGCCTGGTGTGGCGGGTATGCGAGCCCGACGACGTGATGACACAGGCCCGCCGGCACGCAGAGGTACTGGCTGCCAAACCCATACCCAGTCTCATCGCGGTCAAGCAGACGATGGCCGAGCCGGCTCGCGCAGAGGTCGCCGCGGCCCGCGCCCGCGAGGACGCCTACTTCGCCGAGATGATGGGTGCGGCAGCCAACGCCGAGGCATTGGCCGAATTCAACAAGCGGTAGCCGTCCACCGCGGCCCACCCGGCAATTACCATTACCCGATGAGCCGAATCGGAGACTTCGCTGATGATGACGTGGCCGGTTGGATCGCCCTCTCGCCCGAACTGGGAAAGGCGATGGCGGCCTTCAGCAGTGCGGTCTACAACCGCAACCGGTTGCCGATGCGGGTGCGAGAAATCGCCCGCATCGTGATGGCGCACGACAACGAATGCGTCGTGTGCCAGAACACCCGCGACGCCGACGGTCCGGCTGCCGGTGTGGACGAAGATCTCTACACCCATGCCCTGCAGTGGCGGACCTGGCCGGGATACAGCGAGCGCGAGCGTCTCGCCGCCGAGTTCGCCCACCGGTTCGCCACCGCACACGCCGAACTCCGTGCCGATGATGCGTTCTGGGAGCGCTGCCGCGAGCATTTCTCCGACGAACTTCTGGCCGACCTCACCATGTCGTGCGCGATGTGGCTCGGGATGGGGCGAATGCTGCGCACTCTGGACATGGGGCAGGCCTGCCACCTGACACTGCCCAGTCGATCTTGACCTTGCCGTGAGCCCGCCTGATGAGGCAGGCGGTGACGGCTTCTCTCCCAGTGCCGGCGGTTGCGCCTGCGTGCAACCGGCGTTCACGCTGATGCAACTAATATCCCCCCATGAGTACGTCCGGTGACGTAGGCGGTAACGGCGTCATCCTCGGAACCATCGTCAACCCGGCGGGCCTGACCTTGGCCAAGACCGTCCCGGCCAGCGGCGTCGGCAGATTCACCGATCCGGGTCTGGGAGCCAGCCCGACCTGGCACGGCTTCGCGATCGACCGCGTCGGCATCGCCTTCACCGACGACATCAGCGTCGTCGGCGACCAGCGGGTGCGCATCGACGCCGATGCGCTGCGCGCCATCGATGACGGTCTCGGCTGGGCACCGGCGTCGTTCTTCGATCAGGACGGCAATCCGTTGCCGACCTGCACCCGCGGAACGCTGGGGCGTGTCGAATCCCGACTGGCGAAGGCAGGCTTGAGCGCTCGTATTGGCCACGAAATCGAGTTTCTTCTCGTCGACTTGGCGGGACGGCGTCTGCCGGGTGAGCTCTGGGCGCAGTACGGGCTGGCGGGTGTCCTCGAGCACGAGGACTTCGTCCGAGACGTGTTGGCTGCCACGGCCACCGCCGGGGTCGCCGTCGAGCAGTTCCATCCCGAGTACGGGGTCAACCAGTTCGAGATGTCTCTGCCGCCGCTGTCACCCGTCGCGGCGGCCGATCAGTTGATCCTGGCCCGAATCCTGATCGGCAGGGTGGCGCGCAGGCACGGTCTCCGGGTGAGCATGTCCCCGAAACCCTTCGCCGACAATGTCGGTTCGGGAGCCCATCAACACTTCTCCCTGTGGCGGGGTGGCAGCCCACTGTTCTCCGGAGGCGGCGACAAACACGGACTGACCGCCGACGGCGCCGCAGCGATCGCCGGCGTCGTGTCTGGCCTGACCGAAGCGCAACTCGCCCTCTGCGGTTCGATCGTGTCCGGACTGCGGATGCAACCCGGTAGCTGGGCCGGCTCGTACACCTGCTGGGGCACCGAGAATCGCGAGGCGGCAGTGCGTTTCATGGGGGCAACGCACGGTAATCCGTACGGCGCGCATGCCGAAGTGAAAATCGTCGATCCCTCCGCCAACCCGTATCTCGCCACCGCCACGATCCTCGGACTCGCACTGGACGGCATTGAGAAAAACTCGGCACTGCCACCGGAGATCACCGCCGATCCCCACACCCTGACAGCAGCCGACCGTCACGCCGCAGGCGCGGTCCAGCTCTCCGCTGACCAGGGTGCGGTGATTGCGGCGCTGGACGGGTCTGCGCGAATGCGAGAGATCCTCGGGAATCCCGTCGTCGACGCACTCGTCGCGGTCCGTCGCTATGAGCACGAGAACTACTCGGACCTCGATGCCGAGTCCTGTGCCGACAAATTCCGGATGGCCTGGAGCCTATGACGGCTCGCCAAATGCTCGCCGAGCACATCGCCGGGCTCAGACTGGTCGACAACCATGTGCACGGTTACTGGCTGACGAGCGGTGACCGACGCCGATTCGAGAACGCACTCAACGAGGCCAACACCGAGCCGCTGGCCGATTTCGACTCCGGATTCGACACCCAACTCGGCTTCGCGGTGCGGGCGCATTGCGCGCCGATTCTCGGTCTGGCGCCTCATGTCGAACCGCACCTCTACTGGGAACGCCGCAGCGAGCGCGCCGCGGCCCAATTAGCCGGTGTGTTCCTCGCGGCGGCCGGTGTCAGCGACTGGTTGGTGGACACCGGGCTCTCCGCCGATGTGGCCGGGCCGCCGGATATTGCCGCGGCATCCGGATCGGCCGCCCATGAGATCTTGCGGCTCGAGCAGATCGCCGAGCAGGCGGCCTCAGCGCCGGGTGGCTACGCCGAAGCGTTCCGGGAAATCCTCTGGCGCAGAGCCGATGGCGCGGTGGCGACGAAGACCGTCCTTGCCTACCGCGGAGGATTCGACGGCGATTTATCGCAACCTTCGCAACACGAAGTGGCCGAGGCCGCGGTTCAATGGCGCGCCGCCGGGGGAGTTCGGCTGACCGATCGGGTGCTGCTGCGTTTCGGCATTCACGAGGCGCTGCGCCTGGGTAAGCCACTGCAGTTCCATGTCGGCCTCGGTGACCGCGACTGCGATCTGCATCGCACCAACCCGATGCTGCTACTCGACTTCCTCCGGCACTCCGGACAAACCCCAGTCGTACTGCTGCACTGCTATCCGTACGAGCGCGAGGCCGGGTATCTCGCGAGCGCGTTCAACAACGTCTACCTAGACACCGGCCTGAGTATCAACCATCTTGGCGCCCGTGCCGGGGCCTTCATCGCTCGCACGCTGGAACTCGCGCCCTTCCGCAAGATCCTCTACTCCTCGGACGCCTTCGGGCCACCCGAACTGCACTACCTCGGTGCCACGCTCTGGCGCGATGGAATCGCCTCTGCCTTAGCAGATTTCGTCGATCAAGGGCAGTGGAGCACACAGGATGCCACGCGCATCGCCACACTCATCGGTCGAGACAACGCACGGCGGCTCTACCAGCTTTCTGAGTGACTCTCAGATCAGCCCGGTGGCGTCGAACACCCACGACGTGTCGGCGGCGGCGAGTTGCTCCATCCAGTCCGCCGGGGCGTGGTTGAGCAGGCCACCGAAATCCCAGTAGTCCTTCCATAGGGTGATCTTGTCGTCACGGACCTTGTGCACGGTGACGAACTGCAGCACTGTGCTCTCCCCGGTGGCCCAGTTCCAGGTCTCGGAGTGTTCGTACATGACGTCGACGCCGTTACTCACCAGCACCCCGTCATGGTTCTCGTAGCCGGACAGCGACTCCAGGCCGACTTTAAGGCGCTTGACGATGTCCTCGGGGCCGCGAGCCGCAGCAGCGAGTCCGACCGGCATGTCGACGTATATGCAATCCTCGGCGATGAAGGTCTTCAGCTTCGCCCAGTCACGGTCGGACAGGGCGCGCCACATCCCGAGCACTGTCTGTTCAACCGACATGCGCCAGAACCTCTTTCGGGGTGACGGGTTTCGTAGTGACAGATACGGAGGTGCGCTGGCCGGTCCGCAGGAAACTGCCGGTGCGGGTAACGCCGAGCAACTCGGTCGGCCCACCCGCGCGGGCGACGGCCCGGCCGCCGATCAGGACCACCTCGACGGTGTCGTCATTGCGGTTGACCATCCGCGGCACATTGTCGTACTGCGGGACCGGGGCCTCGGCGTAGTCATCGAGGCGCTCATCGAGACGTTGCGGGTCAATCACTACTACGTCGGCCCGGTCGCCGATCCGCAGGTGGCCGGCGTCGATCTGATACCAGTCGGCCAACTCACCGGTGAGCCGATGCACGGCACGCTCAAGTGTCATGAAGGGCGCGCCGCCCAGCTGAGAGTCGCGAACGTGCCGAAGCAGTCGCAGCCCGAAGTTGTAGAACGCCATATTGCGAAGATGGGCACCAGCATCCGAGAAGCCCATCTGAACGCCGTCGTCGCGGGCCAGCTTTTTGAGCACCTCGGGACGGTGGTTGGAGATCGTGGTCCGCCAGCGGAGTTTGGCCCCGTGCTCGAGGACGAGGTCCAGGAAGGCGTCCACCGGATGTAGCCCGCCTCGGTCAAGGCCCACCTGGCCGAATGATTTGCCGATGACGGATTCATCCGGGCAGGCAACAATCTCGGCGTCGAAGAAGTCCCGGTGCCACACCCGCATGCCGAACTTGGCGTCGTAGTCCTTACGGAAGCTGCGACGGTATTCCTCGTCCCGCAGCAGGGCATTGCGCTCGATCTCGTCGCGGAGGTGCAGGGCGGCGGCACCGGAGCCGAATTCCTCGAACACCACCAGGTCGATGCCGTCGGCGTACACCTCGAACGGCACCGGCAGGTGCTGCCAGCGGAAGTCGGCACCGAATCGGTTCACCACCCTGGCCAGCGGCCCGAGCAGCGCGACGGCGAAGGGGTTGGACTTGACGTCGGCGGCCGACAGCAGGCTGGTCTTCAGCTTGCGGCGCCCCACCGGAAGTGACTGGGCAACCTGAGAGAGTAGGTTCATCGGATTCTCGATGTCGGGCCCGGATTGCAGCACCCGACCGCGGCGGCGCAGCGCGGATTTCAGGCGACGCAGTTCTCGAGGCTTGGCGTAGGTCGAGGGCAGGGTTCGGGACCGGCAGGTCTCGCCGTCGATCTTGTCGAAGAGCAACTGCATCGATGACATGCCCAGGAACCCGGCGTCGAGGGCTTCGGCGAGCATCCGCTCCATCTCGGCCATTTCACCAGAGGTGGGTCGCGCGTCAGCCCGAGTGGCCCGATCCAATCCCATTGTGGCAGTGCGCATATCAGAATGCCCAATGAACGCCGCGATATTGGGGCCCAGCGCACGCGACTCGAGGGCCTCGATGTATTCCTGCGCACCGGTCCAAGTCTTCGCCCGATCCACAGCGTCGATGACATGCTCGCGCGGAATCGCCTCGACTCGGCCGAAGAGGTCACCGGCATCCGTGCCGCCGACGTGGATCGTCGACAATGAGCAGGAGCCGATGACCACCGTGGTGACGCCGTGGCGCACTGACTCCGCCAGGCCGGGGCCGTCGAGCACCTCGACGTCGTAGTGGGTATGGATGTCGATGAAGCCCGGGAGCACCCACTTGCCGACGGCGTCGATGACCTCCGGACATCCGGTCGCATCAAGTTCGTGCGGCGTGATCGCCGCGATGCGCCCGTCTCGGATCCCAATGTTGCGCAACGCCGAGGGTGCGTCGGTTCCGTCGAACAAGCGGCCGCCGCGGATGATCGTGTCGAAGTTCACCTGCTCATCGAACAGCGCGACTGAACGGGTGTCAACGACCTCCGTGTGCCGCGGCGCTTCGGGCCGCCGCTCCCAACCGGACCGGAAGTTTCACCCAACCCCGCAGTACCCGGGTGTCTCGCCGCTGTCCGGCACCGGCGAGTTGCACCTCGGGGAAATAGGTGAAGAACCTCCGCAGGCCCACTTCTCCCTCGGTTCGGGCCAGCGCCGCGCCCAGGCAGAAGTGTCGGCCCCCGGAGAACGCGAGATGTTTGCCGGCGTTGGGGCGGCGCACGTCGAAACGCTGAGGATCTTCGAAGACCGCAGGGTCGCGGTTAGCCGCGGCGAGGTAGATCAACACCACGTCACCGCGTTGGACCGCGGTACCCGCGACATCTGTGTCGGTCCGGGCCACCCGGGCGGTGAGTTGCACCGGAGAATCGAGGCGCAGTATTTCCTCGACCGCACCCGGCCACAGCGACGGGTCGGCGGCCAGGATCGCCAGTTGGTCAGGGTGGTTGAGCAGCAGTCGGATCCCGTTGCCCAACAGGTTGACGGTGGTCTCGAAACCGGCGGCCAGCACCAGGCCGGCCACCGCCCGCAGTTCGGTATGGTCGAGTCGGACACCGCCCTCAGAGGCCTCGATGAGCTGGCTCATCAGGTCGTCACCGGGCTGATCACGCAGGTGTTGTAAATGCGCCGCGAGCCAAACGTTGAAGCCCTCGATGCCGTGCTGGACCCGCTGGTACTGCTGCCAACTCAGACCGAAATCCAGACTGGGGGCGGCAAGTTCACCAAATTCGAGAATTCGGGGCCGGTCAACCGGCGGCACTCCGAGCATCTCGCCGATCACCGCGACCGGCAACCGCGAACAGTATCGGTCGACGATGTCGACCACACCGTTGTGGTCCGCGAGGCCGGTGTCGTCGGCAAGTTCGTCGAGCAGGTCCGCCGCGGTGGCCTCGACACCGTCTCGCAACGCGGCCACCGCGCGCGAGGTGAACACCGATGAGACCGTCTTGCGGTAGCGGGTGTGCTCGGGGGGCTCGACCGCCAGCAGGGACGGCGGCAGCAGTGGGTGCAGCAGGTCGGCTCGCGTGCGCCGCTCCAACCAACGAAGTGGCGCGGGCATGCTGGAACCCATCGAGATGACGCGAAAATCATCTGACCGCAGCAACTCGTGCGCGATCGCATGGTCGACGGTGAGGTAGCCCACCCGGGATCGCACCATCGGGCCATGGGAGCGCAACTCCTCGTAGAACGGCACCGGATCAGCGCGTACCGCCGGATCGGCCATCAGCCGGGCCTGCAGGTCCCCGCGCTTCGCCGACCAGTCGGCCGCCGCCCGGACCACGCCGTGCATGGCGAACCAGTGCAGTCGATCCTTCATCGCCGCCATGGTCAGTGCACCGGTGTCCAGCTGACCGGGAGTCTCTTGATGCCGTGGATGAACGCCGAAAGCAGCATGGCCGGCTCCTCGGTGGCGATGATGTCAGGAATCTTCGTGTGCAACTCCTCGAATACCACCGCGATCTCGCGGCGGGCGAGGTTGGCGCCGAGGCAAAAATGAGTTCCGCCGCCGCCGAAACCAAGGTGGTGATTGTGCGCCCGGGTGACGTCGAATTTCCAGGGGTTGTCGAACTTGGCCTCGTCGCGGTTGGCCGAGGCGTACCACATGGTTACCTTATCGCCGGCGGCGATCATCACCCCGCTGAGTTCGACGTCGCGGGTGGCGGTGCGGCGCATGTAGACCACCGGGGATGCCCAGCGCACGATTTCCTCCACCGCGGTCGCCGTGTGGGTATCGAAATCGTTCCACCAGATCTCGCGCTGCTCGGGGTAGCGACTCAGTGCCAGCACACCGTGGCTGATGGCGTTTCGGGTGGTCTCGTTGCCGGCGACGGCCAGCAGGATGAAAAACGACGCGATCTCCGCCGAGGTCAGTCGTTCGCCGTCGACCTCGGCGGCCACCAGCGCGGTGGTCAGATCATCACGTGGGTTGTCCCGGCGGTCCTCAGCCAGGGCGGTGGCGTAGGCGCCGATGTCGATGGCGACTTTCATGAACTCTTCGTAGTCGGTGGTCAGGTCGGGATCGCCGAAGCCGAGGATAATATTGGTCCAGTGGAAAATCTTCTGGTGGTCGTCTTCGGGAATCCCCATCATGTCGCAGATCACCTGCAGTGGAAGCGGTCCGGAGAGCTCGGCCACCAGCTCGCCTTTGCCGTCGGGATGGTTGGCGATCAGGTCGGAGACCAACCGCCGCGCGCGGTCGCGCACCGACTCCTCGGTGCGGGCCACCACCTTCGGTGTGAAGGCGCTGCGCACGATATTGCGCAACCGTGCGTGACGTGGATCGTCCAGGTTGATCATCGAGCCGAAGTACTCGGCCACCTCCGGGGCCTGATCGGCGATGGTGATGTTCGGTACCGAACTGAAGATCTCAGGATGGCGGCTGGCGTAGTGGACGTCGTCGAACTTCATCAGGGCCCAGTGGCCCGCGCCCGCGGCGAAACCCTCGTAGTCAACCTCTTGGAAGAAGGTGACCGGTGCCTCGCGGCGCAGGGTGGTGAACGCGCCGTCGCGCACCGAGTCGTCCAGCGCCCAGAACTCCAGGGTGCCCAGATTGATGTCCGCGAGTGGAACCTGCGGAGGAGCCTCGCCGTTCACGCGGGTGGCGATTCCCCGGCCTGCGTTACCCATACTTGACGTCCCGTCCTGTGAAGGTGATCAAAAAGACTCTATGACTGTTCTTCGACGACTTTCTTGATGCGCTCCAGAGTGGTGCGCATGTCGCGCAGGTTGCGGCGTTCCCGCAGAAAACCGCCGAATACCCGGAACACCGAGATCAGCGGAGAACTGATCAGCCGGTACGACTCGGTGACATCGGTACCGTCACCTGCCGGGGTGAGCCGATAGTGCCAGTTGTTGACCTCCACACCGCCCGGACCCAACACGGCGAAGCCGAACTCCCGGCCCGGCTCGCAGGCCGTGACGCGGCACACCGTCCAATACACCGGACCGATCTCATTGCGGCGGACGTGGCCACGGAACTTCGCACCGAGGGCCGGGCCGGTGGCACCGTCAAGCCATTCCGACTCGAATACCTCGGGGGAGAATCGCCCGGTGTTACGGACATCGGCGATCAATTCCCAGATGTCGTCGGCCGGCGCAGCCATGTGAACCGTCACAGATCCCTTCATGGTGGACGATCCTAGGCCGGTAACGTCTGCGCACGTGCAAAGAGTCCGGTGGTGATCGCCAGCGTCGACCGCGTCATCGCCGCCGCACCCTCGGCGGCGTGGCAGATTCTGGTCGACGTGGCGGCCTGGCCACTCTGGGGTCCATCGGTGCGGCGCGCGAAGTTACGCGACGGCGCAACGGAACTGAGCCTCGGTACCCGAGGGGACGTCTGGACCGCGGTGGGAGTTCGGATGCCGTTCGTGATCACCGAGTTCGATCCAGGCAGTCGCTGGACCTGGAAAGTTGCCGGCGTTCCGGCCACCGGGCACCAGGTCACCGCTGCCCCCGGCGGTTGCCGGGTCCGATTCGAGGTGCCGTGGTGGGCCAGTGCCTACCTTCCGGTCTGCTCGGTGGCGCTGGTGCGAATCGAGAGACTGGTCCTGAACCTCTAAGCTCCGATTCCGGGAACGATTCAGGTCAGGCAGTAGGACCGGGTGGCGGACTCGAGTGCCTGCCGCAACAGCGGATCGAGTTGGCGTGCCTGGATGACAGCGTTGCGCGCGGCGTCCAGCAGGATCGGACAATCAGGAGCGCCCAATACCGGCCAGTCCGTAGCGATCAGCGCGACCATCCGGCCGTTGAGGCCATCGATCAGCGCTCGTGAGGCCTCCAGCTCGGGCGCCGAATCCGGTGCGGTCGTCGGGTCGAGCTTCCACGCCGCGAATCTGCTGTACTGAATCGCCTCGGTGGCATTGATTTGATCGGTGAAAAGGGCGGTCATGTAATCACCGGGCACACCGGCTGTTTCGGCATCGGTCGAGACGGTCTCCAACACCTGCTCCACCCGGACAGGGTCGGTGATTGCCGCTCCGGTGAGCCACTTGGTAGCTGCCACCGGGTCAGCGGTCTGTAACCGTTGGACGGCGGCATCGATCAGTTCAACCAGCGGAGCGCCAGACGGGACCGGATCAGCGGGGGCCGGATCAGCGGGGGCCGCGCTGTCGTCGGCACCCACTAACGGCAGCGGACCGCCCAGAATAAGGCCGGTAATCAACAGCGCCGTCAAACCTGGCCGGATGCTCAGCCGACCGGCCCCTTGGCCAGCACCAGGGGAGCGTTGCGGACGATGCCGCCGCGGTCGACCCAGGTGAGCATGACGGTGTCGCCGGGCCTGCGCTTGTTCATTACGTCGGACAGATCCGACGCCGAGGTGATCGGGATGCCGTCGACCGCCGTGATCACGTCACCGCCGAACAGTCCGATCGCAAGCGCCGGAGTGCCGGGGAGGACCTGCCGCACGATGGCGCCGGCCGGTCCGTTACCGAACAGCGGAGGGTCGGCGATCGCGACCCCGATGAATGCAGTGTCGCCGATGTGGATTGAATCGGACGCCGCACCCGAGCGGATCTGGTTGGCGATCGCCAACGCCCGGTCGATGGGAATCGCGAATCCCTCCCCGCCGGTGACCTCGTCCTTGCGGTACGTCAGGGTGGCGGCCACGTTGACACCCACCACCTGCCCGGCGCTGTTGACCAGTGGGCCGCCGGAGTCGCCCGGGCGGATATCGGCGGCCACCCGGATCAAGTCGTAGAGTTCCCGGGTATTTCCACCGGCTTCATTGGACGCGCGTACCGATGCGCCGATCTGGGTGACCGCACCCGGCGCATAACTCGGCGGGGCGCCGGAGCCATTCGAATGGCCGATCGCGGCGATTGGATCCCCGACGGCGACTGTCGACGAGGTACCCAGCACCGCGGTCGGTAAGCCGCCGGCGCCGCGCAGCCGGACCAGTGCGATGTCATTGTCGCGATCGAAACCGATCACGTCGACGGGGTAGGAGCGGCTGTTTGCCAGGCTCACCGCCGTTATCTCGGTCGCGCCCTCGATGACATGGTTGTTGGTCAGGACCTCACCATCGGGGTTCAACAGGATGCCGGTGCCGTTACCGATGGCACCCTGATAACTCATTGTGGTGTTGATGTCGACCAACCCCGGCACCACCTGGCTCAACAGCGCCGACTGGTCCAGGGGCGCGCGGGGTGAAGGCGCCGGCGCCGCCGCAACCGGTGCCGCGAGGGCGCTGCCGACCAGCATCAGCACCGCCAGCGCACCGGGTAGGCGACGTGCCCGGCGGCGGGTGATGGGCGGTCGTGTCGCGTTCATACCCACAACTTTGCCTGAAAACCGCCGAAACGGCGAAAAGCTCGCCGTAAGCACCCTGCTGCGGGCCGCGATCATGACCGGTACGATCGGGGAACCGTCATACCCGGACGAGGACAGAATGAACGCCGACAGGCTCCGCTCTCAACCCTTTCCGCAGGTCATCGCCGCGTCGTTGCTGATGTCCCTGGTTTTGGGTGCGACTTTCATCACGATGCATCGCATCTACGACCTGCGCGGACCCGCCGTCGAGGCGCCGGTCCCGCTCACCGATGAGCAGACCGAGCAGCAGGTGCTCCAATCAGCGCGCCAGATCGTCGGTGCGGCAAGGCTCAAGGCGGCCACCGGAACCTACATTCCGATGTCCTGCGCTGCCGAGGATGCCCCGCCGTACCAGGGCTCTGCATATCTAAACTTCGACCTGCCCACGATCACCGAAACCCCCGCCTTCTTCCGGGAGATGACGAGCGCCCTGACCGTTAGCGGGTGGACGGTAGGGCTGCCGCCGAGTCGTCATCCGGGCGGGCGCACGCTGTCCAAGGACGGGGTCACCGCTGTCTTCCACCGGCACCCGGACATCCCGCGCCGAGGAGTGCTGCGCCTGTGGGGGCAGTGCCGCAACATGACCGACCATCGGCTGCAACCCGGGGGGTTCGTCGACATCTCCGAGTCGCTCTACGGCTAAAGCTTTCTGGGGCTGAATTGCTCTGGGCCTGAATTGCTCTGGGCCTGAATTGCTCTGGGCCTGAATTGCTCTGGGCCTGAATTGCTCTGGGGCTGAATTGCTGGAACCGATCTAAGTGACTTTGGTCCCCGGCGTGGCGGGCTTGCGACCCGTGTCTCAGACCGGCCGTCACACCTAGACTGGCACCATGACCTACGTGATCACCAGCGCATGCGTCGATGTCAAGCACAAAGCCTGTGCCGCCGAGTGCCCGGTCGACTGCATCTACGAGGGCGACCGCACTATGTACATCAATGCCGACGAATGTGTCGACTGCGGCGCCTGCCGTCTGCTGTGCGAGGTGGACGCCATTTTCTACGACGACGATCTGCCCGCGAGCGAACGCAGGTTCCTCGGCGATAACGCGGCGTTCTTCAGCGAGGTCCTGCCGGGCCGTGCGGCTGCGCTGGGTGCGCCGGGCGGCGCGCTTGCTCTGGGCCCCGTCGGAGTCGACACCCCGATGGTCGCAGCGTTACCGCCCCGAAAGGTCTGACTCCGCGCTCCGACGGCGCGGTCCCTACCCCGCAAGGCCCCCGGACATCTACACTGATGCCTATCATCGGGTGACGGTGAAATTTGCTGTAAATCCACACGCGGTTGATCAGCCCAGGGCGAGGCTGGTCTCTTCAGGATAGGAAGCCATGGCCAGAGCACTTCGACGGGCGATCGCGGCGGCGGGAATCGCCCTGGTGGCGATGACGGCGGCGGCACCCGCAAGCCTGGCCGCGGTCGCCCCGTCGGCGGCAGCAGTTTCGGTAGCGTCCGTGCGTCCCATCAACGGCCAGACCGTTGGCGTCGCGCACCCGATCATCGTCACTTTCTCCGGACCCGTCGCCGATCGCCGGGCCGCCGAGAAGAGCATCTCCGTCACCGCACCGGCCAACCTGACCGGGCGGTTCCAATGGCTGGAGGACACCGTCGTGCAATGGGTGCCCGACCAGTTCTGGCCGGCGCACTCCCGCATCACGTTGCTGGCGGGGGGAGTCCGGCGCAGCTTCGGCACCGGAGCGACCGTGCTGGGCGTGGGCAGTCTCTCCAACTTCACGTTCACGGTGAGTATCGACGGAGTGATCATGCGGCAGATGCCGGCCTCGTTCGGCAAGCCGAGGTTTGCGACCCCGGTCGGCTCGTTCAGCGCCCTGGAGAAGGCCAAGTCGATCGTGATGGACTCCAGCACTATCGGCATTCCACTGTCTGATCCGGAGGGCTACAAGCTGACGGTCGCCGACGCGGTCCGGATCACCTGGGGCGGCGTCTACATTCACTCGGCCCCGTGGTCAGTGGGGTCGCAGGGCTATGCCAACGTCAGCCACGGCTGCATCAACCTCAGCCCCAACAACGCGCTGTGGTACTTCAACCAGGTGGGAATCGGCGACCCCGTCGTCATCAACTGGTGAAGACCCTTCGGCAGAGGTGATTAAACTCACGCTTCATTTTGAGGCGTCGTGGGAAACACACGGAAGCAGCAACAGGTTGACAAGGGTATGAACTCCCTCAACCATTTTCGTCAACTTCGACACCAGATCGAGGCGCCAATCTTCGATGCGTTGAACGCCGTGGTTCGACCAGCGGTGCGGGTTGGTCTGGGCAATCCGTTGCCGGTGGGGGGTGGGCTGGTCCTTGTCGAAACCACCGGCCGCCGAAGTGGCCTTCCCCGTCAGGTGCCTCTGGTGGCCGGGCGGGTGGGCAACAATCTGGTGGTGTCCACGGTTCGGGCCGACTCGCAATGGCTGCGCAATCTGGAAGCTGACCCGCGCGTCCGGGTGTGGCTTACCGGTCGGGCACGGTCTGCCACAGCGAATGTGCGCCGCGGGAGACTCAATATTGTGATGCTCACACTCAGCGGGGCGTGAGCCCCAAACTGGGCTCATCGGGGCTTGGCCACGGCAGACGAATTAAGGGCGAGTCCACTGGATCGGGCGATCATCGCGCACGCCGCGTTATGGTTCAGACATGCCCCTGCGCTACGTCGATCCCCACAAGAAACGCGGGCTTGGCTACTGGGCCGCCGGGAGTTTCGGACGCTCACCGGCGGGGCAATGGTTCACCCGCCGGGTCTCGGTGCGTCTTGACCCGTGGCTCTATCGAGCAACGGGCGGGCGTCTCACGACCTCGATGGGTATCGTTATCAACGCCCCACTGGTGACGCACGGCGCCAAATCGGGTCAGCCCCGAGAGGTACAGCTCACCTACTTCCACGACGGCCCTGATCCGATCCTCATCGCCTCGAACTTCGGCGGAGAAAAGCACCCGGCGTGGTACTACAACCTCAAAGCGAACCCCGAATGCCGTTTCGGTGGTCAGGATTTTCGTGCGAGCGAAGTGACCGATTCCGCCGAACACGCACGCCTCTACGCGCTGGCCAAGCAGGTCTATGCCGGGTACGGCGATTACTTGGTCAAGACCGCGTCTTACGGACGCCGCATTCCCCTCTTCCGGCTAAGGGCTGCCCCGTAGCTCCCGCTGAAAAGCACAGGTTCACGAGTGCCCGCGGCTGCCGGTGTAGTCGACGTTCCAGTGTTTGACGCCGTTCAGCCAGCCCGAGCGCAGCCGTTCGGGCTTACCGAGGGGCGTCAGGTCGGGCATCGCATCGGCGATCGCGTTGAACATCAGGTCGATGGTCATCCTGGCCAGGTTCGCGCCGATGCAGTAGTGGGCCCCGGTGCCGCCGAAGCCCACATGCGGGTTGGGATCGCGCATGATGTTGAACCGCATGGGGTCGTCGAACACCTCTTCGTCGAAGTTGGCCGACCGGTAAACCATCACCACCCGTTGGCCCTTGGCGATCTTCACCCCGCCCAGCTCGGTGTCGGCCAGCGCGGTGCGCTGGAAGGAAGTGACCGGAGTGGCCCACCGGACGATCTCGTCGACGGCGGTGGCCGGTCGCAGTTCCTTGTAGAGCTCCCACTGATCGCCGAACTCGGTGAAGGCGTGCATGCCGTGGGTGATCGAGTTGCGGGTGGTCTCATTGCCCGCCACGGCCAGCAGAATGACGAAAAACCCGAATTCGTCGTCGGAAAGCTTGTGCCCCTCCACGTCGGCCTGAACCAGCTTGGTGACCAGGTCGTCGCCCGGGTTGGCGGTGCGGTCGGCGGCCATCTGCATGGCGTACATGATCAGCTCGATGGACGCGCCCATGGCGTCATTGGACTCGAACTCCGGATCGACGTCGCCGACCATCTGGTTGGACCAGTCGAAGAGTTTCTTGCGCTCCTCCTGCGGCACCCCCATCAGGCCCGCGATGGCCTGCAGTGGAAGCTCGCAGGAAACCTGTTCGACGAAATCTCCGGAGCCCTCACGAGCGGCGGCCTCGGCGATGGCAATCGCCCGCTCACGCAGTTCAGCCCGAAGCATCTCGATCGCGCGTGGCGTGAAGGCCCGCGAGATGATCTTGCGCAGGTGGGTGTGATGCGGGGCGTCCATATTGAGTAGGACGAACTTGCCGCGCTCGATGTGCTCGTTGACGGTGCCCTCTTTGTATCGCGGGAGCGCGGTCTTGGTCATGCTGGAGAACACATCGCTGCGCCGCGAAATCTCCTTGACATCTTTATGTTTGGTAACCACCCAGTAGCCGCCGTCATCAAAACCGCCGACGCCGAGCGGCTGCTCGTTCCACCAGATCGGGGCGGTTCTGCGCAGTTCGGCGAGCTCTTCGACAGGCAGGCGATCGGAATAGATGTCGGGGTCGGTGAAGTCGAACCCTGGGGGCAGGTTGGGGCCAGCCATACGTGCGTCTCCTCGCGTTCGTGGGTGCTGTGATCCATACCTACACCCCAACCCGGGCGGTTGTGGAGAGCTTGCCAAAACCCGGTGGGACGGTTACCAGCCCGGTCTGGTGGTCACCGGTGGCATGGTCACGGTCGTGGTACTGACCGTCGGCGGAGTCGACGAGGTGCTGGTAGGTGCCTGCGGCCGGGTCGCGGACGGGGTCGCGGACGGGGTGACCGGTGCCGCCGAGAATCGCGGTTGGCGGAACTCGATCCAGGGGTCGCGGTAGAGCACGTTGTCGCCCTCGGACACCAGCAGCATCGCAGGCGAGAGTGCGTAGGTGACGCCGTTATTGGTCGCGATGACCGTTCCGTCGGAAGCGCGACTCGCGGACACCGCAGTGGCGGCCTGATCGCTGACCCGCACTCCCCGGTACTCGAGTTCCCCGTCGGGGTCCACGCAGACGGCGACCATGGCGCGGGAAGTCCGCCCGAATGCCATCAACGTTTGATCGTCGTCACAGCGGGCCGATGAGTCCAGGTATCCGTATTCGTCACTGCTGACGGCATCACTTGCCGGATCGGACGGATCCGCTGTTGCGCCGGGTAGCACCGTTGGCGCACCGAGGACGACCGCGGCACCGACCATCAGCGCCGCGAGGCCCCCAACTGCCTCGTTTCGGCGATCGAACATGCGTACTCCCTCGCTCCCCGTGGTTGAGGCCGGGTAACCGGAACCGGCTTTAAGCGAACCATCCCGGGCGGCGATTCCGGCGTTGCCACGCGAGGGCAAGGGTTAGGCTCTGCGTCATGTTCCGCGAACTTGTCGCTGCAGCAGCTCTCACCGTCAGCGCCCTCGCCACCGCGCCGTCGGCGGTCGCCGACGGTCCCTATGCCGGCGACGTGCCCGGCATCACCTACGGCGCCAACCTGAGCGCTCCGTGCTACCAGTGGGACCGCTTCATCTTCGGCCGCGGCCGAGACGGTCAGACAATGGCCTGCCACTTCATCGAAAACCAGTCATACGTCGGACTGGTGCGCCCGCCGGCGGGCACCGGCTTCTGGGTGATCTCGCCGAAGCTGTACGGGGTCCAAACCGCCGGGGCACCATGTCCGGGGCCGCAAGCCGCCGCGCAGTCCCCGGAAGGCTTCCCGATGCTGTGCCGCGGCGCACTGGGATGGCAGTCGGGGTACCTCAAAGCCGGTGATTGGGCCAACGGAAGTTACTTCTTCCCCGCCGGGTGACTTGCCCGCCGGGTGACCTGACGTCACACCGCTGCGGCGGCCTCATTGAGTTCGTTGAGTCGGGTGGTGGCCTCCAAATACTCCTGGACCCACCGCTCGATGACGGCCGCACTGCGTTCGACCTTGTTCAGTTGGCCGACGACCTGCCCGACCGGGTTGAACGCCACATCCACCGTTTCATTGGGATACTTACCGGTGGCGGCGACGGCCATGCCCGAAACCATGTACTGCAACGGCATCCCGAGCGGCTCAGGGTTGCCGGGAGTCTGCCATGCGTCGGTCCAGTCGTTGCGCAGCATGCGGCACGGTTTGCCGGTGAACGACCTGCTCCGCACGGTGTCGCGGCTGGTGGCGTTGACATAGGCCGCCTGCTGAACCGGGGTGTTCTCGGCTTCTTCGACCATCAACCACTGCGAGCCCGACCAGCTTCCGGCGCAACCCATCGCCAGCGCGGCAGCGATCTGGTAGCCGCTGCCGATTCCGCCGGCGGCAAGCACCGGCCGCGGGGCGACCTCCTTGACCACCTGCGGCCACAGCACGATCGATCCCACCTCGCCGCAGTGACCGCCACCCTCGCCACCCTGGGCGATGATGATGTCGACGTCGGCCGCGGCATGCTTGCGCGCCTGTGCGGGCGAGCCGCATAGCGCGGCGACCTTCCGTCCGGACGCGTGAATGAGCTCGATCATCTCGACCGGCGGGGTGCCGAGCGCGTTGGCGATCAGCGTGACCTTGGGGTGGTTCAGCGCCACCTCCACCTGAGGGGTGGCGGTCGCCTCGGTCCAACCGAGCAGCTTCAGGGCATTCGAATCGGCGTCACCGGTGGGCACGCCGTGGTCGGCCAGGATCTTCTTGGCGAAGTCGAGGTGCTGCTGCGGCACCATGTCCTGCAGCATTTTGGTGAGCACCTCCGGTGATACGTCCGCGTCCATGCCCTCGTATTTGTTGGGGATCACGATGTCGATGCCGTACGGGTGATCGCCGATGCGCTCATCGATCCACTTGAGTTCGATCTCGAGTTGCTCCGGGGTGAACCCGACGGCGCCGAGCACACCGAAACCGCCGGCTTTACTGACGGCGACCACGACGTCGCGGCAGTGGGTGAACGCGAAGATGGGGAACTCGATACCGAGCTCATCGCAGAGGGCAGTGTGCATGACCGGGCTCCTTGGGCGTCCGACTGAAACGTGTTCTAGTTTCTTACCACGGTTTTTCCGCGTTCTTCAACCACCCGGGCGGGACTGCTGCAGTCCGATCCGCGGCCGATGGCTTTCGCGCAGGCGTAGCGTTTGAGGTGGAACTGCCGAACGGTCGTCGTTGAGAAGGAGATGTGAGCCGTGGACGCTGTGCGCACGGCCACTTCGCATCGTCATCTGAAATTGTGGGGCCTGCGAGCCGTAGTGGCTCTGAGCAGCGCAGTAGTGGTGGCGGCGGCCGTCGTGGCTCCCGGTCATCAATTACCGGTGGCGGCGGCAAGCCCGGGTGAAACTCCCGCGGCGCCATGTGTCGACGGCATAACGCCGCTTGATCCCTACGCCAACATCTGCAGCATTCCGTATCGTCCGCCACGCGTGCGGGGATCGGCACCGGATCAGACCGCGTTGCTCAACTGCAGTGTCGGCAGCCAGATCATGCAGGCGTGGTGTCTGTCGCAGTTCGTCAACGGCGGATCCGGCGGGTTCGGCGGTTTCGGTGGGGTGGTCCTGGGTCCCGGAATTCGGCCCTGAGCTACCGCGCGCAGTACACCCCGACGTCGGAGACCAGGGGAAGATCAAGGGTGGTGCGGATCCCCGGCGGCGCCGCGATCACCGCCGGGATCGCGTTGACGATGCGCGCCGCCGCACCGGCGATGGCCGCGTGGTTGTGGTCGCCGAAGCGACTGGTGGGGCGGATGTCGACGGCATAGGACGGCTCGCCGGTGATCTCGACCCGGTAGGAACCACCGGGCTGGGCAGGTTGGGCCCAGTCCGGCCGCAGGTCTGCGCGCAACCGGGTGACGTGTTCGATGACGATCGCGGGGTGTCCGTCGATGATGCCGTTGATCTGAAAGCGCACCGCCGCGACTCCGCCTCGGGGGATGTGTCCGGCGGCGATCTCGAACGGCTCCGGTGCCGGTTCGCGCTCGTAACTCTCGGTGATCGAGTCGATGTCGATCTTCAGTCCGGCTGCCAGTTGCCGAATCGCACAGCCCCACGCGATCGCGAGGACGCCGGGTTGGAACAGCATGGGTACCTCATCAAGGGACTTACCGAAACCCATCACGTCGAACATCACCGTCGCACCGTCGTAGGTGGCGTAATCCGCGATCTCCATGCAGCGCACCTGCTCGATTCGAGCACAGGTGCTGGCGAAGGCCAGCGGAATCAGGTCGGTAATGAATCCCGGATCCACGCCATTGATGTAGATACTTGAATTGCCCTGCCGCCCAGCGACTTCCAGTGGCTCAATGTACTTATCCGGCATGACGTGCCAGGGAAACTGGAGTACTCCCGGTGCCGACCCAACGACGTTGATCCCGGCTGCGAGGATCCGCCGGACATCGTCCATGGCAGCCACCATTCGGGTGTCGCCCATCGCGCAGTACACGACGCACGCAGGCTCAGTGGCCAGCACTGCCTCCAGGTCTTCAGTGGCGGTGATCCCGGTCGTGACGGCGCGGCCCGCGAGTTCGCCGGCATCCCTGCCGATCTTCTCCCTGGTCGATACGCACAGGCCGGTGAGCTCGAAAGCGGGGTTGTCGATCAACTCCGCCAACGCGAGCCGACCGACGTTACCGGTGCCGATGTGGGCGACGCGAATGGTCATCAGCGGGCGGGTGCGAATCGAGACGGGGAATGCATACCCCTCAAGGTAGCCTGACGCCCCATGGGACGTGTGGATAACAAAGTCGCTCTGATCACCGGCGGCGCTCGCGGAATCGGCGCCGCCAGCGCCCAAATGCTCATCGCCGAGGGCGCCTGCGTGCTGATCGGCGACATCCTCGACGACGTGGGCACCGCGCTGGCCGAGGATTTGGGCGATGCCGCGCGCTACGTCCATCTCGACGTCACCAGCGCATCGGACTGGACGGCCGCCGTCGGGACCGCACTGGATGGCTTCGGCACGCTCAATGTGTTGGTCAACAATGCCGGAATCGTCCAGCTGGGTCCGTTGAAGACACTGGACGTGGACCGCTGGCAGAAAGTGCTCGACGTCAACCTCACCGGTCCGATGCTGGGTACCAAAGCCGTGATTGGACCGATGATCGCCGCCGGCGGCGGTTCGATCATCAACGTCTCCTCGATCGAGGGTCTGCGCGGCGCGGCCTATGTACATAGCTACGTCGCCTCCAAGTGGGGGCTGCGCGGCCTGACCAAATCCAGCGCACTGGAACTGGCTTCGTCAAACATCCGGGTCAACTCGATTCACCCGGGTTTCATTCGCACCCCGATGACCGAGCATCTGCCCGAGGACATGGTGACGGCCCCGCTGGGTCGGCCCGGCACACCCGATGAGGTCGCCACCTTCGTGGTGTTCCTGGCCAGCGACGAGTCGTCGTTCTCGACGGGTTCGGAGTACGTGGTCGACGGCGGTCTCGTGACCGACGTGCCGCACCGCGCCATGTGAGGCGCCTCAGCGCTCCCTGCGCCGGCGCCGCACGGCGGCGCCGGAGGCGGCAGCGATCGCGGCCCGGCCCAGTCCGGGCAGATGCGCGAGCGCACCGGCCTCGCGCGGATGGCCCGGTGCGGTGACCCGTAACACCGGCCAGTCATTCGCCGCGGCCATCGAGGCCAGCCCAGCCCGAGGATTAACCGGCCGGGGGTTACCGACCAACGTCATCAAGGCGGCATCCTCGTTTCCGTCGGCATAGAAATAGCTCCGCCCCAACTCAACGCCCCGTTCGGTGCAGAGACGTTGTACGGCAGCGGCTTTCTGACGGCCCCACACGATCGGCGACGCCACCCGGCCGGTGAGCAATCCGTGCTCGTCGAGTTCGAAGGAGTTGCACACCACATCAGTGATCCCCAGCGCGCGGGCGACGGGTTCGGCGTGGATGGTCAACGCCGATGAGCTGATCGCGACGGTGTGCCCGTGGGCCAGGTGGGCCGCCACGATCTGGCGCATCAACGGGTAAACCTTGTGCGTCAACTCGTCGGTGAACAGTCGCTCACCGACCGCGCTGAGTTCGGTCAGTGATTCCCCGCGCAGATAAGTCGCACCCCGGGCGAGCAGACGCTCGAACTGCATCCGTCCCAGTTTGTAACGCACCGAGGCCTCGACGACGCCGAGCACCTCGCCGATCCGGGCCTGGCCGCGCCGGAGCCGATCACTGGCATGCGAGGTGGCGGTAAACCCGGCCAACAGGGTGCCGTCGAGGTCGAAGAACGCTCCGACCCGGGGCCCGGCGGGGCCGGCGGCGATCTCAGCCAGGATGTCCGATGAGATCATCGGCCCATCATGGCAGTCACGGCCTCGGGCGGCGGGCGGCGGCTGCTTCGAGTTCGTCCTCGAAGGCACCCTCGTCGCGGCCGAGGGCGATGGTGGCCACCGCCATCGCGGCGGTGGCGATCGCCAGCGCAATCGCGCTCGGCGTGCTGACTGCGAGGTGCTCGCCGAGGACCACCTGGCCCAACAACACGGCCACCACCGGTTCCAGAACCAGCATGGCCGGGACGGAGGCTTTCAGCGAGCCGGCGTGGAAGGCGGACTGCTGCAGCAGCGTGGCGGCGACGGCGACCACGATCAACACATAGGTCACCGGCGAGGTGAGCAATTGCGCGCCGCCCTCCTCGGTGAGAATGTGCATCTCAATTTTGGTCAGCACCGCCAGCACGCCGAACAAAACGCCCACCCCGAGTGCCAGCATGATGGCCTGCCGCCAACCGGTGAGCCGTACCGCGAGCACCAGACTGGCGGTCACGGCGAGCAGGCAGATCGTCGCGACCACCACCGAGGTCGGCTCCGAGGCCCGGTAGTCGCCGGGTCTGGTGCGGGCCACTGCGACGAACAATGCCAGGGCCAGGGTCAGCAGACTGGCCCAACCCCACTCGGCACGGGTGACTCGGCGCCGCGAGGTCCAGGCACTCAGTGGTAGGGCGAACAACAGCGCCGAGACCATCAGGGGAGCGACCAGCAGCAGGGATCCGAAAGCCAGCGCCACCGCTTGGAATGCGTAACCGGTGACCGCAGCGGCGGTGCCGGCCCACCACAGCGGACGGTGCAGCAGGGTGTTGAGCATCAGCCTGCTGACGCCGCGATCTCGTGGCACGTCCATGGTGGCCCGCTGTCGGACAACGATCCCGATCGCCGTGAACACCGCACCCGCCAGAGCAGCGGCCACCGCGAAGGCGCGCTCGAGCAACGTCGTCCGTCCCTTCGTGACCGACGGCCCCCGACCGTCGGGTCCCGTCACCGAATGTAGGCCACCGGTGATTTCACAAGACCGGCACGACCACCGGTGTGCCGCCGTAGCCGGTCACCCGCACCCAGTCGGGGGCTGGACCACCGGCGGGCGCCCGACCCCCAATCTCGGCCGTCTCACCGCCGAATACGGTCACGTAGTTGTCGTCGTATTCGATCGGCAGGATCTCCTCGCCGTCGACGGCACTGAGCAGTTCGGCGCGCTGGAAGAAGGCGATCTGCGACGTCGGGTTGCGCAGCACCACTCTCACCCGGGCCGGATCGGAGCCGTCGCGCAGGGCGCTGATCCGCAAGGTCGGCTGAGCCAGGGTGTCCAGGGGCGTCATGTCGGCCCAACTGACCTGCCGGGAGTCGAACGCCGCGTCGTTGGCGGGTGGGCCGACATCGTCGGGCACCTGGGACTGCCAGTAGACGTTTTCGGTGATCACCGCGCCATCGCGGTCGAGCAGTTGGCACCGGACAAAGAACACCCGGGAGTCCGTCGGCCCGCTGGGCAGGGTCAGCGCAGCGGTGGCACCTCCGGATATGACATCGATTCCCTCGGCACCGCGACTGTCCCGCAACCGGCCCGCGATGTCATAGGTACGAACCCGCACCCGTAGATCCTGCGCGGCGTTGGAGCCCTGGTTCACCACGGTGACCCTGCCTTGGCGGCGGTCGCCGCCGGCGTAGGAGTCGAACACCACCGAGAGCGGACGCAGGCCTTTTTTTGCACCGTAGTAGGCCCCGCCGGGGCGCAGGTAGTAGTCGAAGATGTTGCCGAAGAACGACGGCCAGTGGCTGTTGAGCATCCAGTAGATGGTCATCTTGTGGCTGGCCCAGCCCCCTGCCGCGAAGGACTCGAACTGCGCGCGGGTGGCCTCGTAGTGGGCCAGTTGGGCTTTGTCGGCGAACATTCGGGCGTCGGTGGAGGGCCCGTAGCGGCGGTCGATGATGCGCCGCACGTTGGTCAGGGTCGAGTTCTGCGGGGCCGCCCCGGCGTGGAAGTACCAGGTGTCGTTGATCGGCCACAATCGGTCTTCCGGGATGAACCGGCGCAGGCTGGCGTAGGGCGGGATGTGCTCGTTATCGCCCTGCTCGGCCGACGAGCCACGGGTCGCCGGATAGCGGCCACTGAACCAGTACGACGGCGGTCGCCAGGAGTAGGGGCCAGCCATCGCGATGCCGTCCCAGACCGTGTTGCCGTCACCGTCGCGGGCGAACGAAGAGACGGTGTCGACGGTGGCGTTCTGCCAGTGCAGGTCCGCAAGGATGCTCCGGTAGTCGTTGAGCACGTCTGCGGGGGGCCGGCCATCGCTGCCGTTGGCCCAGACGAACACTGAGGCGTGCGGACGCAGCATTTCGATCTGCGACCGCATGCTCGCGCGGGCCACCCGGTGGTCCTCGGCGTCCCATTGCTGCCAGCGTTCCCACTGGTTGCAACACATCCAGCCGTACATCAGCGGAATGCCCATCTCATCGGCCATTTCGACGAAGCGTTCGGAGGCAATCTTGGACTCCAGTCGCAGCATGTTGACCCCGAGGTCCTTGGCGTAGCGCAGGATCGCCGCATCCCGGTCCGGGGCGTAGGTGTAGAGCAGGTCGGGGGTATAGGTGGCGCCCCGGACCAGGAGGTCCCGGCCGTTGATCCGAAGGAAGAAGTCACCGCCGCGGGCGGCCGGGCCGCTGGAGTCGCGGCCCTGGCTGACGGTGCGGATGCCGAACCGCAACGCCGAGGTGGCGGTGACGATCCGATTCACGATGAAGTCGAGTCGCAGATCGTAGAGGTCGGGACTGCCCATTGTGTAGGGCCACCACAGGTCCGGATCATCGATATTCAAAGCGGCGAAATCGTCTGCGGTGAAACTGATCTCGCGTTGTTCATCGGGTTTCAGGACTACTGGCGCAGCCACCCGTACCGAGGGCTTCCCAGGTCGGGTGATAGTCGCCTGCAACACCCCGCGGACCGGTTCGGCGTGGTAGTTGCGCACGGTCGAGTGGATCGTCAACCGCGCATGGGCGGTATCGGGCAGGGGGAGTTCGCTGTTCACCGTCGCCGGCCCGATGTCGACCGGCCCGGATACCCGCAGCCGCACCGGCTTGAAGATTCCGGCGTTGCGGTCGGGTACGAACGAGGGGCCGTTCGCCGACCCGTCAGTCGGCCTCCGATACCCCAGATAACGCCAGTTGATCCAGTCGTACCAACTGTCGGCCAACTCCACGCCGTCGACGTCCTGGATGGCCCGTTCAGGAGTGACCTTGACCGCCAGCACGTTCGGTCCGCCGGCGACGATCACTGCGGTGACGTCGATGTCGTGACGGGTGTACATACCGACGATCCGGTCACTGTCCGCAACGCGATTGCCGTTGAGCCAAATCTCCGCCCGATAGTTGATGCCTCCGAAGTCGAGCCGGTAGGTCCGGTAGTCCGCCGGAGCGGTGAACGTCACCCGGTACCACCAATCCTTCCGATAGAGATCCTGGGGAACCTCGGTGAGCAGATTCATGCCGTAGTACAGGTTCGGGTAGACATCGGCTTCCTGGAGGATCCCAAGGACGGTGCCGGGCATCCGCGTAATCGGCACCCATGCGGAGTCGTCATACGCGGCGGCGGAGATCGTCGACCCGGTCGCGCCCAGACGGTCGGCCGAGGCTAGTTTCCAACCCTCGGCCAACTCGATATCGCGCGCGCCGGCCGGTTGGGGCGCCGTGACCGCCCGATAGTCAGCCCCGCAGAGCACCAGCAGCACGACGGCAACGATCGTCAGAAACCTCTTCGCCACGGTGCGGGAGACTCCTTGCGGGTGGATGCAGGCCGATTTCAGCCTTACGCTAATCCAATGACCGACACCGATCGCGCCGTGACCCGGCGAGCTATCGCAGACGCCCTGATGGCCGGGCTCGAACGACGCCACGAGGTGCTCGACGTCATCGTCGGGTCCGCTGACCGGGATGCGGCGATCGATGCGATCACCGCGCTACTGGGTACGTCCCGAATCGGCAGCGAGGCCGTGATGGGAATGTCCTTCGACCAACTAACCACCGAATCGCGGAAACGGATCGCTGCCGAACTCGATGACCTCAACAGCCAACTCAGCTTTACCGCCCGTGAGCGGCCCGCAAGTTCGGATGAGAGTCTTCGGCTGCGGCCGTTCTCCCACGACACCGACCGAGACATTTTCGCCACCCGCACCGACGAGGTGGGGGCCGCCGGGGACGGGTCCGGATCACCCGCGGGCAGCCTGGATGACGAGATCAGTGCTGCGCGGAACCGGCTGTGGGCCGAGGAAGCGGCCTGGTTCGTGGCCTTCGACGGCGAGGACAAGGTGGGCATGGTGTTCGGCGAACTTGTTGGCGGTGAGGTCAATGTCCGGATCTGGATTCACCCCGCGCACCGTCAGAAGGGTTATGGCACCGCCGCCCTACGCAAATCCCGATCGGAGATGGCCGCCCACTTCCCGGCCACTCCGCTGGTGGTGCGCTCCCCGGGCGCGTCGTCCCGCTAGTGGGCGCCCGCGCCGCGATTCTGGTCACCGGTACCGAGGTGCTGACCGGGCGGGTCACCGACCGCAACGGGCCGTGGCTGGCTGATCGCCTTCTGGAACTCGGGGTCGAACTGGCTCACATCACGATCTGCGGCGATCGTGCCGCCGATATTGAGGCCCAGTTGGGTTTTCTACGGGCCGAGGGCGTCGATCTGGTCGTCACGACCGGCGGACTCGGGCCCACCGCCGACGACATGACCGTGGCGACCGTCGCCCGGTTCTGCGGCCACGAGTTGGTGCTCGATGAGGCGATGGAGGCCAGGATCGCCGCCATCGTGGACCGTTGGATGGCACGGTTCCCCGACACCGACGTCCGCGCGGTTCAGGAAGCGAACCGCAAGCAGGCGATGGTGCCGGCGGGCGCCACGGTCCTGGAACCGGTCGGTACCGCGCCGGGCGCGGTGATCCGCGGCCATCCCACCGTCGTGGTGCTGCCCGGACCGCCACGGGAACTGCAGGCCATGTGGCCGGCGGCGATCGCCACCGACGCCGTCGCGGCGGCCATCGCCGGCCGCACGATCTACCGGCAGGACACCGTCCGGATGTTCGGCCTGGCCGAGTCCGGATTGGCCGACACCCTGCGCGCGGCCGAGTGCGAAATCGCCGGGTTCGACGGCCTCGAGGTCACCACCTGCCTGCGCCGGGGTGAAGTGGAGATGGTGACCCGCTACGAGCCGTCGAACGCCCCGGCGTACGCCGATTTGATGGTGCTGGTGCGACTGCGCCACGGCGCGACGATCTTCTCCGAGGACGGCTCGACGGTGGACGATCAGGTGGCAGGGTTGCTCGCGGGGCGCCGGATCGCGACTGCGGAATCCTGCACCGCGGGTCTGGTTGCGGCCCGACTCACCGACCGACCGGGTTCCTCGGACTATGTCGTCGGCGGAGTGGTGGCCTACGCCAATGAGGCCAAGGCGGCCTTGCTGGACGTCGATCTCGCCCTGATCGCCGAACATGGCGCAGTGTCCGCGGAGGTGGCCCTGGCGATGGCAACCGGAGCGCTGCATAGGTTCGGCGCCGACACCGCGGTCGCGACCACCGGGGTGGCCGGACCGGGCGGGGGGACGGCGGAGAAACCGGTCGGCACGGTGTGGTTCGCGGTGCTGCTCGCCGACGGGTCGTCGATCACCCGGTGCATTCCGATCCCCGGCGAGCGCGCCGATGTCCGGGACCGATCGACGACGGTGGCCATGCACCTGCTACGGCAGGCACTGGGCGGTGGCGGACTCAGCCGCTGAGATCTACATCCGTGATGTACCGCGCCTGGTTACCGCCGCACCGCCTGGCCTTGTGCATCTCGGTAGTGGCCAGTGCGATGACCTCATCGAGTGCCGCACCCGGCGGCCGGTCGGACAGGGCGCGCAAGGCGGTGCTGACCACGCCGATGCTGGCGGTCAGACCACCCGGGGTCGAGGCGATGGCGCCAAGCGCGCGGTCGACCAACGGTGTCGGGTCCGGCGTGGTGAAGGTGTCGGCGACGAAGAACTCGGAATCGTCCACGTGTCCCAGCACCGCGTCGTGCCGGATGGTCTCCCGCAGCGCCTGCGCGGCCCAAACCCGGGCTTGGCTGGTGCCGCGATCACCCTGGATGCTGAGGATCGCGGCATAGCTGTCAATGCAGACGACCAGGACAACCAGAAACCGATCATCGCTGCGGGCCCGCGAGCTCATCAGGTTCGCGGCGCCTTCGTAGAAGGCCCCCCGGGCGGGCAGTCCGGTCAGTGGTTCGACGTCGGTCAGTACCTGATCTGATTCGCCGACTAGGGCGACGGTGCGGCCGGCGAACACCACAACGATGTTCAGGAGCACGAGGGGGGTCGTCACTGCGAACGCGGTCGGGATGTCGTCGGCCCCGATCCGGACCGCCAGCCACAGGTAGGTCGATGCCGCGACCGCCATCGTGAACGCCAACAATCGCGTGCTGTGGAAGAGAGCGGCGTAGCCGAGGATGAACGGGAACGCGGCGCCGATGAGCAATCCGGCGAGCGGATCCGCCGCGACCACGCAGCCTACCGCCAGTGCCACCGCGCCGACGGCCATCAAAGCGGTTGATTCGACCCGGGTCGGCCATCGGTGCCGCAACCAGGGCAGCGCAAAAATCACGCAGACCACGGCAGCCCCGACGAGGATGAGGCGTCCGCCCGGGAGGTAGGTGGACTGCGGGTTGAACATCGCCAACACCGCGGGAACACACAGGCTCACGGTGAAACACGCGATCACCAGCATGGCGGGGCGCCGCATGCCCCGCGCCGTCAGTCGCGAGGTGAAGGCGTAGTACTGGTCGGGTCCGACCCGCGTAGGGAATTTCACCGCCTGTTCTCTCGGCGATGAACCATGACCGCGTAGTCGCCGTCGTCGAACGCTCGCCGATTCCACGTCGCCCATCGGGCGACCGGCGTCAGACCCGCAACCGCAGCCGATGCGTCGTAGCGCTCACAGGACAACTGCCCGGCTTGAATGCTGAAACCGGCGACCAGAAATCCGCCGACCGAAAGCCGGGCGGTGAGATTTCCCAGGACGACATCTTCGCTGCCCGGCTCGAGGAAGATCATCACGTTCCCCGCCAGCAGCACCAGGTCGAACGGTCCGGTCGGGATGGCCTCGGGGTCGCTGAGATCGGCCTCCCACCAACTGATGTCGGGAGCTTTCGCGCGTGCGACCGCCAGCATCTCAACGTCCGCGTCGACGCCGATGACCGATACCCCGCGCCTGGCCAGTTCGATCGCCACCCGCCCGGTTCCGCAACCGGCATCGAGCACTGTGCGCCTCCCTGACTCAACTACAGACCCAGCGAAAGGCGACTCGGCGAGGAGCGACTCGACCAGGTCGGCTTCGCCATGGATGTTCTCCCCGGCCGCTTCCAGTGAGCACCAGCGGGCGTCGTACTCGTGACCTCGCGCTGTATCCAAGCCCTGCCACCGGGTGGTCATCGAATCATTCTCGCACCGCGGGAACGACGATGGTGAGCTCGTTGGCCTCGCGTTCGACCCGCATCCCGGCTCGGCGGGCCAGCGTCGCCACCGCTGCGGCGTCGCAAGGTTCGGATCTGGCCACCGCCAGCACTCGGGCCAGCCGACCCTTGTGGGCCTTGTTGAAGTGGGTGATCACGGAGCGCCGACCGTCTGGGTGCTCGGCGACCACATCCACCGCGACGGCACCGTCTATTCGGCCCAGCCCGACATAGGCGCCGGAGCGCAGATCGACGATGAGTTCGCGACTCGCCAGATCCGCCAGGACCGGTTCGAGTACCGGACGCCAGCGCACGGACAGGCGCGGCCGGTCGGGCAGTTTGGCGCTCGCCGAAAGTCGGTAGGCGGGAATCATGTCATCGGTGCGCAGCAGTCCGAACAACGCCGAGCCGATCGCCAACCGGGAGCGGGCCCGATCGGCGTCGACTGCCCGCAGCGACCCGAAATCCAGTGCGTCGTACAACACGCCCGTATAGCGGTGGATCGCCGGCAGCGTGGGCGTGGTCCGCAGGTTGGCGTTGCGTTCGATCTCGCCACCTTGGGCCACCGAGATTCCCAGCGCCCGCCTGCTGGCCGCCGGGTCGGCGGCGAGTTCGATGAGTTCACCGACGAGGGCCTCACGGAGCCCAGTGAGTTCGGCAGACCGCAGCACCGCAAGGTCCAGTGCGGGCCCGTCACCTCCGGTGCGCTTGGTCTCCGAGGGGGGAAGCAACACGATCACGTGGCAGACGTTAACCGCCGGGTCGTCATGGGCTGCCGAAACCAGCCGAGGCCAGCGCCTCCTGACCGACCGGTCCCGTCATTAACTTCACGAATTCGGTAGCCAGAGCCGCATGGCGCGACTCCCGCAGGGTGGCGATCTGGTAGGTGTTCACCGCGCTGGCCGCTTCCGGAAACGCCACCGCGGTGACATCTCCGGTGGCCGCCAGGGTATCGGTGACGTAGACCAGTCCGGCGTCGGCCGTGGCGCTGGTCACCCGGTTCAGCACGTCGGTCACCGAGGACTCCTCGCTGACCGGCGCCAGATCGACACCTGTCTCACGTTGCAACCGGGGCAGCGCCGCTCCGCACGGGACCTGGGGGGCGCAGATCACCACGCTGACAGCCCCCAGGTCCTGAAATGACGTGATTGCCTTGGGATTTCCCGGGGCGACGGCGATCGTGAGGGTGTTTGTGGCCAAAGCTACGGGCTCACCGCCGAGAAGTCCTGCCGCGGCCGCCCGATCCATGGTGGGGGTGTCGGCCGAGGCGTATACATCCGCCTCGGCACCCTGGGTCAACTGGGTGAGCAGATCCGTGGAACCGGCGAAGGACAATTCGACGACGGTGCCGGGATTGGCGGCGGTGAACCGGTCGCCGATCTCGGCGAAGGGCGTCTTTAGGGATGCCGCCGCGAAGACGAGGAGCCGGTCGGAGCGGGGAGTCGAAGCGCAACCGCTGATCACGATCAGTAAAGCGCAGACCGCGATACGCACCACGGCGGTGATCACGGGGGATGGGTTCCTCAGAACGGAAGCTGACCGTTTCCGGACGCACCCGCCAGTCCGTTGAGCACGTTGAGTTCGTGACGCAACCGCAATTGCGCGAGCCAGGGAGGAATTTCCTCCGGTGGAATACCGCTCTGCGTCAACTGCCACGGTTGGCATCCCCGGGTCTTGAAGGCGACATCGGTTGCCTCGATCGCGATCAATTGGGGTTGTGATGTCAGCGCGTTGTTCAGGGTGACGTTATCGGCGCCGATCCGTCTCCAGTAGCAGGTGTCTCCCTCGACCGGGCCGGCCGAGGCGTACACGCCGGGCGCGATGTCTGTGCCGACCGCGAAGGTCCCTTCCTCGATGAGGGACCCGGGGGGGGAGGGCACGGATGGATCTCCCGGATCGGCGGTGGCTGTCCCGGAGCCGTTGAGACCGCACCCGAGTGCCACCATGACCACGGCGCACGCGAGAACCCGAACCATGACGCAAAGGTTACCCGGCAGGTCGGGCGGGGACCTGTTGTGGCCGTCCGGCGGCAACAAATCGGTCGCGGTAGTCGCTCAACCGCTGTCCCGCATCGTCGGGGTCGATGCCAATCGCGGCGGGGTCGTAGTTGATCCCGCCGTGGCGGCCGCGCGGATGAGAGGCGCTGAATGCCGCCATCGAAGCCCGCACGCCTTCGGTGTACGGCTGACCAGCCACCCGGTAGATCGCGCTGAGCGTGGCGTTTTCGTCTGCCATGAAATCAGCGAATCGAACATCAATGGACTGCTCACCGGGCAACACGTCGCGATCGCGCAGACATCCGTTCAGCAGGTCCTCCGCCCGATGCAACCAGTACCGCCCGATGGCGCGCGGGTCGGGGTGATCGTTGGCCATCCGCGAGGCATAGGCCACCATGGTCACCAGTGAGCGGGTCACTTCAACCGGATCACGATGCGTCACCACGAAAGTCGCATCCGGAAAAGCAGCCAAGACGGTGGGGAACTGCTCGAGGTGTTGCGGTGACTTCAACACCCATCGGGTACCGCCGCGCAGCCACTGCAGGGCCTGTAGCGAGCGCTTGAGATAGCGGTACGAGGGCAGCTGATCGTGTGATCTGTAGTGCGCGGCGAAGCTGGGCACCTGGTAGGTGGTTTCGAAGAGCATCCCGGAGATGTCGTTGGCCAGGAGTTGGATCTCTTCATGCGCATGATCCACGGTCATCTCGTGCATCCGTTTGAACTCCGGCAGCGACGCATCGAGTAGCTCCAGGCCCGCTGAGCAACGAGCCCGGCGACCTTGTTCGTCGACGTCGTCGAGCGCGGGGAACGGCTCGAGGCTTTCCCAGTAGGGCAGGGAGCGGATAGCGGGGTCGGCGGCGATCAGGTTGTGCAGGTGGGTGGTGCCGCTGCGGGGCAGCCCGCAGATGATGATGGGTCGTTCGATCGCAATGGATTCGATTTCGGGATGCGCGGCGATCAGTGCTTCCAACCGGAGCCGGTTCACCAGGTTGCCTACCAGTTGTTCGAACGCGATCGCCACGCCGGTCTGTGACAGGCCGGCCTCGTCACGCAGTGCCGCGCACAACAGCTCCAGGCGCTCGCGGAATCCCGGGTCACCCCACTGACTCAGACCGGTGCGTTCCGACGCGGTCGACATGAGTGCCGTAGGCGTGAGTTCCAGCATGCTGCCGTACGCCGCGAGCGCTGCACGGATCGGCTCGGCTGCCTCCGGATAAACCGGGTGGGCCAGGTCGGGCAGGTCCACCGCTTCCGGCCGGGCGGTCGTCACCTGCGAACCTCGTCGACCTTGACCACCCGGCAGACGGGCCGGTGCGGGGTTTCCTCGGGTAGGAACCAGCGCAACCAGATCAGGCCGCTTGACCGTCCCGCGGTGGATACCCAGTTGGGATGGCCCGGATCGGTGTCGCTGACCACGATCCGCCACGATCCGTCCGGTTCGTAGGCAATGTGCGCGCCGTTGATGGTGACACGTTCACCGGTGACGCGTTCGTAGGTGTAGTCGTAGGTGTGCAGGAACGGGTTCCACAGGCACAGGTTCCAGAACGCGCACGCCGGCGAGGTGCCGTCGATGATCAGCGCCTGATCATGCTCGAGTTGGTAGGCACCCATCGCGTAGGCGGCGTCAGCGGCCGACCACCCGTAGGCATGCTGGGGAACCGGGTAGGGCTCGGCGATCTCGTTCGGTGGCGATATCCGGGTCGGGATGAAGGAGCACTGTTCATGGATCCAGGTCCGGGCGGCCCGCAGTCTGCGGGTGAGGTCCTCCCGGCTGTCCTGACGGCGGCGCGGCGGGTCGATCGCCTCAATGCGCCACTGTGCCCGCCGGTCGGTATCGGGGTTGTCCAGGTAGTCACGAGTCAACGCGACGACAGCGTCGGCGTCGAGTCGCAGCGATTGCCCCGGCTCGGCAGGTTCGCCGGGGGAGAGAATGCACTCGAAGTTCCCGTCGGCGTCGAACGACAGCGAGCGGTCGTTGAGGGTGCCGACGATCCGGTTGCTGTAGTGCCCATCGTCGGGGCCGCCGTAGACCGTGATCGACAGGTACACCGAGTCTCCGCGGTTCCCGCTCACCCGGTAACTGCGATTGGGGTCGATGGGCGCGAGTTGATAGAACGCATCGGAGTTGTCTCCACCCCACTTCTGGTACGGGCCGATGATGTCGACGAAGCGGGGATTGTCCTTGTCGCCCCACACGTAGGCGTCGACCGCCACCCGCAGCAGGCTGAACGTCAGCCGGTAGCCGTCGAGCAGATCGGGTTCCTCCAGCGGCGGATCGGCCGCCAGGAACTTGACTTCGATGGCCGCAAGTTCGGCCAGCAACCCGTGAAACGCCTCCGAGAGTTCGTCCCTACTGCTCACCGCGCACTCCTCCGCCGCTCGCCATCGACCCCGTCCCGTCCACGTTATGCCGCCGGGACGGGCGTCTTACGCGTTTCTGAACGCCCGGCTGATAAGTGGCCTCGCCGACCAGACACCCATAGCCTGCAGCTAACGTGGTAACCAATCGCTAAAGGCGCATCGCGCGCAATCGGAAGGACTGTGCAATGAGAACACCGATCCGAAGCCTGCTCAGGTCACTGGCCCTGATGCTGGCGGTGCTCGGCCTCACCTTTGGTATCGCCCAACCGCCGACCTCCGCCGCCGCTGATCTGAACTTCACCGGCACCACCCTCAGTGGCGCTGCCTTCAGTGGTGCGAGCCTGCAGGGCAAACCCGCGGTGCTGTGGTTCTGGACGCCGTGGTGCCCGTTTTGCAACTCCGAGGCTCCCAACGTCAGCGCCGTTGCGGCCGCTAACCCGAACGTGACCTTCGTCGGGGTATCCACCCGGGCCGACGTCGGGGCCATGCAGAACTTCGTCTCGAAGTACAACCTCAACTTCACCAACCTCAACGACGCTGACGGGTCCATCTGGGCCATGTTCAACGTGCCCTGGCAGCCCGCCTACGTATTCCTGAGCCCCGACGGATCGTCGAGTTTCGTGAACAACCCGACCTCGTCGATGTCGCAGCAGGAACTCAGCGACCGGGTGCAAGCGCTGACGTCCTGACCTTGGACCAGAACCTGGTCGGGTTGGCCTTCGTCGCCGGCATGGTGGCGGCCTTCAACCCATGCGGCTTCGCGATGTTGCCCGCCTACCTGACCCTGGTGATCGACCCGCAGAACAACGGTCAACTCACCGCGGTCCGTCGGGCACTGGCCGCGACCGCGTCGATGGCACTGGGCTTCCTGGTCGTCTTCGGGTCATTCGGTCTGCTGACCGTGTCGGTGGCCTCGACGGTGCAGCGTTATCTGCCCTACGTCACGCTGGCGATCGGGGCGATCCTGTTCGTCATGGGGATCTGGTTGTTGTCGGGCCGCGAACTGAGGGTGCCCAACCTGGTCGGCGGCAGCGGACGGTGGGCGCCCACTGCGCGGTTGGGGTCGATGTTCGGCTACGGCGTGGGTTACGCGATCGCGTCGCTGTCCTGCACCATCGGGCCATTTCTGGCGGTGACCGGCACCAGCCTCCGGCGCGGTTCGCCGGCCCAGGGCGTGCTGGTCTATCTGGCCTACGCGGCCGGCATCGCCCTGGTGGTCGGAGTGCTGGCGGTGGCGGTGGCGCTGGCCAGTTCCTCGATGGTCGACCGGATGCGCGCGGTGCTGCCCTACGTCAATCGGGTCAGCGGGCTGATCCTGGTGGTGGTCGGACTGTACGTGGGCTACTACGGGGTATACGAGATCCGCCTGTTCACCGCGGGCGGGAGCGCCGATGACCCGGTCATCAGCGCGGCAGGGCGACTCCAACGGGTCCTCGCGGGTTGGGTGTACGAGCACGGCGCATGGCCGTGGCTGCTGGTTGGGGCTCTGCTGCTCGTTGTCGCGGCGGTGGCATGGGCACGGCGGAACCGGGCCCTCGAGTAGCCGACCGGCGATGCGTGCCTGTGCCCGGCAACGCAGAACCCCCGCCGGCCCTGGGGGGTTTCGAGGGGCCGACGGGGGTTTTGCGGGCGGGAAACTACTTCGACTTCTTGACCTCGAACCGGTCGAGGTCCATCACCTTGGACCACGCTGCTGCGAAGTCGCGGGCGAACTTCTCCCCGGCGTCGTCTTGGGCGTACACCTCTGCCAGCGCTCGAAGCTGGGAGTTTGATCCGAAGATCAGGTCGGTGCGGCTGCCGGTCCACTTCTGCTTCCCGGTCGCGCGGTCCGTTCCCACGTAGGTGCCGTCGTCCTTCGCTGACGGCGACCACTCGGTGTCCATGTCGAGCATGTTGACGAAGAAGTCGGTGGTCAGCCGACCCGGCTTGTCGGTCAGCACACCCAGAGCAGTGCCGCCGTGGTTGGCACCAAGCACCCGCAGGCCGCCCACCAGGACCGTCATCTCCGGAACCGTCAAGGTCAACAGGTTGGCCCGTTCGACCATCATGTACTCGGCCGGCAGGGGTTCGCCCTTACCGACGAAGTTGCGGAACCCATCGGACTTGGGCTCGAGATAGGAGAAGGAATCGACGTCGGTCATCTCCTGGGTGGCGTCGCCGCGACCCGGAGTGAACGGCACCGTGACGGCGAAACCGGCGTCCTTGGCCGCCTTTTCCACCGCTGCCACTCCGCCGAGCACCACGAGGTCGGCGAACGACACCTTGGTACCGGATGCCTTCTGGATCTCCTCGAGCTTGCGCACCACCTGGGCCAGCTCGTCGGGCTCGTTGGACTCCCAGCCGGCTTGAGGCTGCAGGCGGACGCGTCCACCATTGGCCCCGCCCCGCTTGTCACTGTCGCGATAGGAGGAGGCAGCTTTCCATGCGGTTGAAACCAGTTGCGGCACAGTAAGACCCGACGACAGGATCTGCTCCTTAAAGGTGGCGATGTCTTTCGCGCTGAGTCTGCTCTCACCGGTCGGCACCAGGTCCTGCCACAGCAGCGATTCTTTCGGAACCAGCGGTCCGACGTAGCGGGCGACCGGACCCATATCGCGGTGGATCAACTTGAACCAGGCCCGGGCGAACGCGTCGTCGAGTTCCTCAGGATGATCCAGCCAGCGGCGGGTGATCTCCCCGTAGATCGGATCCACGCGCATCGAAAGATCAGTGGTCAGCATCGACGGGTTGGTCCGACCCGAACCGAAGGCCTCGGGCGCGGCGTCTGAGCCCGCGCCGTCCTTGGGCTTCCACTGGTGTGCGCCGGTGGGACTGGCGGTCAGTTCCCACTCGTAGCCGTAGAGGTTCTCCAGGTAGCCGTTGTCCCACTTAGTCGGGTTGGACGTCCAGATGACCTCCAGGCCGCTGGTGACCGCATCCTTGCCGACCCCGCTGCCGAAAGCGCCCTTCCAGCCCAGGCCCTGCAACTCAAGCGGGGCACTTTCTGGTTCGGGACCGACGGTTCCGTCGCCGCCCGCGCCATGCGTCTTGCCGAAGGCGTGACCGCCGACGATCAACGCCGCGGTTTCGACGTCGTTCATCGCCATCCGGCCGAAGGTCTCCCGGATGTCCATGGCGGCGGCCAGTGGATCCGGCACGCCTTCGGGGCCCTCGGGGTTGACGTAAATCAGGCCCATGGTGGTGGCGCCTAGCGGGTTCTCCAAGACTCGCTCGCCGGTGTAGCGCGCGCTGGTTCCCATCCAGGTGTCCTCAGAACCCCAGTAGATGTCCTCATCGGGCTGCCAGCGGTCCTCGCGGCCGAATGCGAAGCCGAAGGTCTTGAATCCCATCGCCTCCATGGCGTGGTTGCCGGCGAAGATCATCAGGTCGGCCCACGAGAGGTTTTTGCCGTACTTCTTCTTGATTGGCCAGAGCAGCCGACGAGCCTTGTCCAGGCTGGTGTTGTCCGGCCAGCTGTTGATCGGGGCGAAGCGCTGCATGCCCGACCCGGCGCCGCCGCGGCCGTCTTGCACGCGGTAGGTGCCGGCGGAGTGCCACGCCATCCGGACGAAGAACGGGCCGTAGTTTCCGTAGTCGGCGGGCCACCAGTCCTGGGAGTCCGTCATCACCGCTTCGACGTCGGCCTTGAGGGCATCGACGTCGAGGGTCGCCACCGCGGCGGCGTAGTCGAAGTCCGGATCCATCGGATTGTTCTCGGCGGGGTATTTGATCAGCATCTTCAGATTGATCTGATCGGGCCACCAATCGCGGTTGCTGCCGCCCTCCGCAGGCGGCCTGATCCGCATCGGACAACCGCCCTCGTTTTCCTCAGCCATTGAAATTCCCTCCGGGAGTTGGGTTTCGGTTCGCGATCACGGTTGCGATCGCTACGTATGAACTATTCTGCACAGTCCGCCACCGTCGTACAGCCCGGGCACAGGCCCCAGTAGATGACCTCGGCCTCGTCGAGGACGTAGCCGTGGTCGTCCGCCGCGGACAGGCACGGCGCCTCGCCGACGGCACAGTCGACGTCGGCGATGGTCCCGCAGCCCCGACAGACAATGTGGTGGTGATTGTCACTGACCCTGGACTCGTAGCGCGCCACCGAGCCCGAGGGCTGGATGCGCCGGAGCAGACCGGCATCGGTCAGTGCCGCCAAAACGTCGTAGACGGCCTGCCGCGACACCTCGGGCAGGGCGGCCCGAACCGCCGCGAAGACGGTCTCGGTGTCGGAATGGGGGAGGGTGTGCACCGCGTCGAGAACGGCGACGCGTGGACGCGTCACTCGCAACTCGCAGTTTCGCAACTGTTCGACGAAATCCACTGGCGTCGACGTTTCGGACACATCCCCAAATCTACGCCGTTTCTGGAATCAGTCAAGTGTGTGTCGTCGTCCTTCCGGCTCGGTAGGGTGACTCTTCGTGTCGCTTTCTACGGTCGCTCTGGAGATGGTGGCGCCCAACACCGATCGCAGCCGGACCGAGCAGGTCGAGGAGGCTCGCAAGGTCGCGAGGATCTCCGCCGAAACCGGTATCGCCGACCTTATCGGTCACGTCATGATCCCCGGCATGATCGACGAGGACGACGACCGGCCGGTGGAAATGAAGCCGAAACTCGACGTCCTGGACTACTGGCAACTCATCGCACCGGAACTTCGCGGCGTCAAGGGTCTGTGCACCCAGGTCACCGCATTCTCCGGCGAGGCCGCGCTGCGGCGGCGGCTGACCGACCTCGTCGCAGCCGGCATGGAGGGGATCGCCTTCGTCGGAGTACCCCGAACCATGAGCGACGGCGACGGCGACGGCGTCGCCCCCATCGACGCGCTGACGATCTACCGCGATCTGGTGCCCAACCGCGGCGCGATCCTGATTCCCACCCGCGCTACCGAGGTCGAGCGATTCGGAGTCAAGTGTCGGGCCGGTGCCACCTATGGCATGACCCAGTTGCTGTACTCCGACGCCATCGTCGGCTTCCTCAAAGATTTTGCCCGCATTAGCGGCGAGCGCCCGGAGATCCTGCTGTCCTTCGGGTTCGTTCCCGCCGTGGAATCCCGGGTGGGGCTGATCAACTGGCTCATCGGGGATCCCGGCAACGCCGCCGTCGCGGCCGAGCAGGAGTTCGTCAGAGCGCTCGCCGCCGCCGAGCCCGCGCACCGGCGCCGGCTCATCGTCGACCTTTATCAGCGGGTGATCGATGGCGTCGTCGACCTCGGCTATCCACTGAGTATTCATTTCGAGGCAACCTACGGGTACTCCGCGCCGGCCTTCGACACCTTCGCCGAAATGCTCGGCTACTGGTCCCCGCGCGCGCCGTGAAAGGCAATCGGTGAAGACCTGGATCAACTTCGCCGACGCGTCGGTCTTCGCGATCCCGTTGATCGACGCGGTCGGCGGAGTGCGCGTCTACGAGGGGATGCTGATCGAGGGTCCGCAGGGCTGGGGTGAGTTCAGCGCGCCGCCCGGCTGCGACGACGAACGCGCGGGCCGCTGGCTGACCGCGTCCATCGAGGCGGGCACCGTCGGCTGGCCGGATCCCATCCGGGGCCGGGTGCCGGTCGCGGTAACGGTTCCCGCGGTTGATCCGGACCGGGCCCGTCGAATCGTCACCGACGCCGGTTGCCGAACCGCGGCAGTTCGGGTCGGCGATCCCGACGGCACGCTCGCCACCGACATCGCCCGGCTGGAGGTGGTGCGTGATGCGCTCGGCCCGGCCGGGGCGATCCGCTGCGACGCCAACGGAAATTGGGACCTCGACACCGCCGCTGCCGTCATCCCGGCCTTGGATCGGGCCGCCGGCGGACTCGAATTCGTCGAACAGCCGTGCCGCACGCTGGCGGAGGTGTCCGCGCTGCGCGGGCGAATAGACATTCCGGTCGCGGTCGACCAGTCCATCCGGGATGCCTCCGATCCACTGCGCCTGCCACTGGCCGCCTCAGCCGATATCGCTGTGTTGACCGTCGCCGCACTGGGGGGAGTCCGTCGTGCGCTGCGGATCGCCGAAGCCTGCGGTCTGCCCTGCGTGGTGTCCGGCGCGCTGGAGAGCAGCATCGGAACCGCCGGGGGGCTGGCACTGGCCGGCGTCCTGCCCGACACCGGCTTCGCAAGCACGCTGGGGGTGGGTCTGCTCGGCGGCGACATCGTCAGCGGGGGCCGGACGCTGATGCCCGTCGATGGGACGCTGCCCGTTTCGCCGATGCCACCGGCACCCGATCTCGCCCGACTTGCGACGTTCGCCGCCGACGCTGAGACCGTCGCGCGGTGGCGTCATCGGCTCGCGTCGGCCCAGCACCTTATTTGAGGATCAGCGGCCGCGCCAACCACCGATCGCGAGGCCGACGCCGACCAGCGCGATGATCGGACCCAGCACCGACCAGGTAGTGGTGTTGCTCATCGGGCTGCCCTGAACCGCGCCGAACCCCTGCAGGGTGAACAGCACGCCGAACAACGCCACCAATAACCCGAGTACGCCGACAGTTTTACGCATGATCGCGATCTTGCCTGATCGAGTGCGTTTGGCGTACACGGCGGCCAGTGACACTATGTACCTGCAAGTTTACGGAGCTGCAAATTTACGGAGCCGCAAATTTACGGAGCCGCAGCATTGCCGCAGGAAAGGCACCAGGGCCAGGTATGTACGACCAAGTCAACGGACTCGACACCAGCGCGGACACCCAGGATGCGGGTTTCCGCATTGACCCGATGCTGGCCCGAAGTTGGCTGCTGGTAAACGGAGCACAGTACGACCGGTTCGCCCCAGCGGCGCGTTCCCGCGCCGACATCGTGGTTCTCGATATCGAGGATGCGGTGGCGCCGCAAGGCAAGGTGGCCGCCCGGGAGAACGTGGTGCGCTGGCTGGCCGGCGGGCACAGCGACTGGGTGCGGGTCAACGGCTTCGGCACCCAGTTCTGGGCCGACGATCTGGACATGCTGTCCGACACCTCAGTCGGCGGGGTGATGCTGGCGATGGTGGAATCCGTCGACCACGTCACCGAGACCGCTAAACGGCTGCCGGGAGTCCCGATCGTCGCGTTGGTCGAGACCGCACGCGGCCTTGAGCGGATCACCGAGATCGCTGCCACCAAAGGTACTTTCCGACTGGCGTTCGGCATCGGGGACTTCCGCCGCGACACCGGATTCGGCGAACATCCGACGACCCTGGCCTACGCGCGTTCGCGGTTCACCATTGCCGCGAAGGCCGCGCATCTCACCGGCGCGATCGACGGACCGACGGTGGGTTCGAGTGCGCTCAAGCTCAGCGAGGCCACCGCGGTCTCGGCCGAGTTCGGCATGACCGGCAAAATCTGCCTGACGCCCGATCAGTGCCCGACCGTGAACGAGGGACTGTCTCCGTCGCAGGAAGAGATCACCTGGGCGAAGGAATTCTTCGCGGAGTACGAACGCGACGGCGGCGAGATTCGCAACGGTTCCGACCTGCCGCGCATCGCCCGCGCCACCAAGATCATCAAATTGGCCCGCGACTACGGGATCGAGGTCTCGGAGTTCGACGATCAGGCGGTGCACCCGTCGGCCCCCTCCGACACGTA
>ERZ888423.265-NODE-265-length-55977-cov-14.562963_pt1 | contig 55977 bp, 52 predicted proteins | sample MGYA00520523_ERZ888423 | MGnify/ENA primary metagenome ERZ888423 (study PRJEB32303, sample SAMEA104408611) | aquatic metagenome | biome: Brackish water; feature: Pelagic; material: water | place: Baltic Sea | collected 2014-06-08T10:24:00 | depth 30,27 m ... | reverse complement strand
GAAACTTTGGTGGACACGAGTATCCACGTCTAGCTCACGTCGGTGACCGCACTGGCTTGGAATTAATTCGCACCATGCAGCAAAAAATTGTTTCATTACAGCAAGAAGACTTTGCTGAAACCGGTGACTACGAATCAAAAATCAAAGTTTTTGCAGAATTAACAATCACGGAAATTCTTAAGACTGACGGCAAAGTTTCTGGCGCACTTGGATACTGGCGCGAATCTGGTGAGTTCGTAGTATTCGAAGCTCCAGCCGTTGTTCTAGCAACCGGTGGCATTGGCAAATCCTTCAAGGTAACTTCCAACTCATGGGAAGGTACCGGCGACGGTCACGCCCTAGCTCTTAAAGCTGGCGGAAACCTAATGCACATGGAATTCATTCAGTTCCATCCAACTGGCATGGTTTGGCCACTTAGCGTTAAAGGCATCTTGGTAACGGAATCTGTACGAGGTGATGGTGGCGTTTTACGTAACTCAGACGGCAAACGCTTCATGTTTGACTACATCCCACCGGTTTTCGTAAAGCAATATGCAGATACTGAAGAAGAAGCCGATCGCTGGTACACCGATCCAGATAACAATCGTCGTCCGCCAGAACTTTTGCCCCGCGATGAAGTTGCTCGTGCGATTAACTCTGAAGTTAAAGCCGGCAGAGGTTCCCCGCACGGTGGTGTATTCCTAGACGTTTCAACGCGACTAGCTCCAGAGGTAATTAAGGCTCGCCTGCCATCAATGTGGCATCAGTTCAAGGAACTTGCTGACGTGGACATCACCAAGCAAGCCATGGAAGTTGGACCTACTTGCCACTACGTAATGGGTGGCGTACAGGTGGAACCAGACACGGGTGCAGCAACAGGAGTGCCAGGATTATTTGCAGCTGGCGAAGTTGCTGGCGGTATGCATGGCTCAAACCGTCTAGGTGGAAACTCTCTATCTGATCTTTTGGTATTCGGACGCCGCGCTGGCGTTGGAGCGAGTGAATATGTAACTGCACTTGGATCCAAACCAAAGTTGGCGCAAGCTGAAATCGATCGCGCATTAGCTTCTGCGCTTGCACCTTTTAAGGGTGATAGCAAAGAAAACGCTTACGCAGTGCATTATGAACTTCAACAAATGATGAACGACTTAGTCGGCATCATTCGGGTAGGCGCTGAAATGAAAGAAGCGATTGAAAAACTAGAGACCATGAAAGAGCGCGCAAAACACGTGAGCGTTTCTGGTGACACAAAGTTCAATCCAGGTTGGCATATTGCGCTTGACCTGATGAACATGTTGCTTGTCAGCGAAGCGGTTGCCAAGTCAGCCATGGAACGCGAAGAATCTCGTGGTGGACACACTCGCGATGACTTCCCAACTATGGATCCAAAGTGGCGAGCAATCCATGTCATTACGTCATGGGACGGTTCAAAGGTAAGCACCAAGCGCGAATCATTGCCGCCAATGCCAAAGGAATTGGCTGGACTGTTCGACGTTGAAGAATTAAAGAAGTACCTGCTGCCAGAAGAACTTGCGCAGCTTGGAATGGGAGGCAACTAATGGGTTACTTAGCATCGATGCGAATTTGGCGCGGTAACAGCGAAGCCGGTCAACTTGAACAACACAAAGTTGAAGTTGGCGAAGGCGAAGTTGTACTCGACGTAATTCATCGTCTCCAGGCAACCGAAGCACCAGATCTAGCGGTTCGTTGGAACTGCAAGGCTGGTAAGTGCGGATCTTGTAGTGCTGAAATCAACGGCAAGCCAAGCCTTATGTGTATGACTCGGATGAATACTTTTGCTGAAGACGAGGAAATCACGGTAACCCCACTTCGCGCCTTCCCGGTTATCAAGGACCTTGTTGCAGACGTTTCATTTAACTACAAGAAAGCTCGCGAGATTCCAGCTTTCAAGGGCCCGGAAAACCTAAAACCAGGCGAGTACCGCATGGAACAAATCGATGTCCAGCGCAGCCAAGAGTTCCGTAAGTGCATCGAATGCTTCTTGTGCCAGGACACTTGCCACGTTATCCGTGACCATGAAGAAAACAAAGAATCGTTTGCTGGACCTCGGTTCTTCATTCGTCTTGCTGAACTCGACATGCATCCGTTGGACCAACTTGATCGGAAGCGCGATGCTCAAGAAGAGCACGGTCTTGGAATGTGCAACATCACCAAGTGCTGTACTGCAGTGTGCCCAGAACACATCAAGATCACTGACAACGCAATCATTCCAATGAAGGAACGCGTTGTGGATGAGAAATATGATCCGCTGGTATGGCTAGGACGCACAATCGGACGACGTAAAGCGGACTAACCTCTACGTATGGGGATAACACAGTCAGGGCTACCAATTGATCCGGTTTATGGACCGCAGTCACGCGATGGCTGGGATCCAGCAGCTGAGTTAGGCGAGCCTGGCGCATTTCCATACACACGCGGTGTCTATCCCTCGATGTACACGGGGCGACCGTGGACTATGCGTCAATATGCAGGCTTTGGCACCGCTGCTGAATCTAACGAGCGTTATCACCAACTACTTGCCGCTGGCACAACTGGCTTAAGTGTGGCTTTCGATCTACCAACCCAGATGGGCTATGACTCCGATCACCAACTTGCCCAAGGTGAAGTTGGCAAAGTTGGGGTCGCAATTGACACAGTTGACGATATGAAGGTGCTATTTAATGGCATTCCGCTCGATCAAGTTTCAACTTCGATGACTATTAATTCACCAGCAGCAACTTTACTTTTGATGTATCAATTGGTCGCTGAAGGTGAAGGCATTTCTGGATCGGCGCTAAATGGCACAATTCAAAATGATGTGCTCAAGGAATACATTTCGCGGGGAACTTACATTTATCCGCCAGCACAGTCACTGCGCCTAACGACAGATATTTTTGCCTATTGCGCAAAAGAAATTCCGCGCTGGAACACCATTTCTATTTCTGGATATCACATGGGTGAAGCAGGTGCTACTCCTGCGCAAGAAATCGCATTTACCCTCTCTAACGGAATTGAATATGTTCGGGCGGCAATTGCTGCTGGAATGCAAGTTGATGATTTTGCGCCTCGACTCGCTTTCTTCTTTGTTTCGCGCACCACGCTGCTAGAAGAAGTTGCCAAATTCCGAGCAGCGCGCCGGATTTGGGCGCGCGTAATGAAAGATGAATTTAAAGCGGTCAACCCAAAAAGCCAGATGTTGCGCTTTCATACCCAGACTGCTGGAGTTCAATTAACTGCGCAACAACCCGAAGTTAATCTGGTTCGCGTTGCTGTTCAAGGATTAGCTGCTGTCTTAGGTGGAACTCAATCTCTTCACACAAATTCTTTTGATGAAGCGATCGCTCTTCCAACGCAAAAAGCAGCCCGGTTAGCACTTCGCACCCAACAAGTACTGGCGTATGAAACTGACATAACTGCAACCGTGGATCCATTTGCTGGTTCGTATGTAGTTGAGGCTTTGACTGATGAGATTGAGGTTGAGATTCTGCGCCTGATGGGCAAAGTTGAAGAATTTGGCGGCGCAACTAAAGCAATTGAAGTTGGTTTTCAAAAAAATGAAATCGAAACTTCGGCATACGACTACGCACTGCAAATCGATAAAGGCGAGCGGATAATTGTTGGAGTTAATAAATTCGCAATTGATGTTGAAGAGAAGTACGAACCACTTCGGGTAGATCCAGCCATTGGGGAGCAGCAAGTAGCTCGCTTAGCTGCGATTCGTGCTTCGCGCGATAACACCGAGGTCGCGCGCGCTCTTGGCGCAATTAAAAAAGCGGCCGAGTCCACTGATAATTTGATGTACCCAATGAAGCAAGCCCTTGCTGCGCAAGCCAGTGGCGGCGAAGTTGCTGATGCGTTACGCGAAGTCTGGGGCCGATATAGCCCGCCAGACATTTTCTAGATCGAAATTACTACTTAATTTCCAACTAGCTTACTTTGCTGGAAATTACTACTTAATTTCCAGCAGGCTTATCGTGACCTAAATTACTACTTAATTTCCATCAGTTCAGTTCCCGTTGCGACTGTTGCTCCAACTTCAGCAGTTAAGCCAGTGATAATTCCTGCCTTATGAGCAGTGAGCGGTTGTTCCATTTTCATCGCTTCTAAAACAATAATGAGATCACCTTGGGCAACTTCTTGCCCTTCTGTTACCGCAATTTTTACGATTGTTCCCTGCATTGGGGCTACTACTGAATCCCCGCTACCTGCCGCGCCAGATTTTTTGTTGATTTTGCGCGCTGGTTTCTTCGCGCTACCGGCCGAACCGATCGACATATCAGAAGGCAGAATTACTTCGATGCGTCGCCCATCAACCTCAACTGTGATTGGAGTGCGCTGCGAAGTTTCAGCCAGATCACCAGCAGCGCCAGCGAACGCAGGGATTGTGTTGTTGAACTCGGTCTCAATCCATCGAGTGTGGACAGTAAATGGCGCGCTTGGATCAGCTGGCGCAAATGCCGGGTCACTCACAACTGCCCGGTGGAAAGTAAGTGCAGTAGCAATGCCATCGATTTCAAATTCCGCAAGTGCCCTGCGGGAACGTTCAAGGGCTTCTTGGCGATTTCGGCCAGTAACTATGAGTTTTGCAAGTAACGAATCAAAATTACCGCCAATTACATCGCCTTTTTCAAAACCTGCGTCTAATCGAATTCCTGGTCCACTTGGCGGATTCCAAAGCGTTAATGAACCTGGGGCTGGCAAGAAACCGCGTCCTGGATCTTCGCCATTAATTCGAAATTCTATTGAGTGACCACGAAGCTCTGGATCGTCATATCCGAGTACTTCACCTTGGGCAATTCGAAATTGTTCGCGCACTAAGTCAATACCAGCAACTTCTTCTGAAACCGGATGCTCAACTTGAAGGCGAGTATTTACTTCTAAGAATGAAATTGTGCCATCTAGGCCAATCAAGAATTCACACGTTCCCGCGCCAACGTATTTGGCTTCCTTCATGATGGCTTTGCTTGATGAATACAGTTCATCAATTTGGGACTGCGAAAGGAATGGCGCTGGGGCTTCTTCGACAAGTTTTTGATGTCGACGTTGCAACGAACAATCGCGCGTTGAAACAATTACTACGTTGCCGTGCTCATCAGCCAAACACTGTGTTTCAACGTGACGCGGGTTGTCTAAATAACGCTCGACAAAACATTCGCCTCGACCAAATGCAGCAACTGCCTCACGAACAGCGGATTCGAACAACTCAGGAATTTCTTCTAAGTTACGTGCCACCTTTAGGCCACGACCACCACCACCGAATGCTGCCTTAATCGCGATTGGCAATCCATGTTCTTTGGCGAATGCCACAACCTCACTGCTGTCTTTTACGGGATCTGGAGTTCCCTGAACTTGCGGAGCGCCGGCGCGCGCAGCAATGTGACGCGCCGAAACTTTGTCACCTAAGTCGCGAATTGCTTGTGGCGGGGGACCAATCCAAATCAAGCCAGCCGAAATAACGGCTTGGGCAAAGTCGGCATTTTCAGATAAAAATCCATATCCAGGGTGAACTGCATTTGCGCCAGATTTTTTCGCTGCATCAATTAATTTTTCAATAACTAGATAGCTTTCAGCAGCTGAACTGCCACCGAGGGCAAACGCCTCATCTGCAACTTTTACATGCAGAGCATCACGATCGGGATCAGCGTAAACCGCCACACTTGCTATGCCAGAATCGGCGCAGGCACGTGCCACTCGGATTGCGATTTCGCCACGATTTGCAATCAGTACTTTTTCAATCTTTCGATTGGCGCCCACGTAAACTCCCTGAATTTCAAGACTTAAGTAATTAGTTAACTAAGTCTATTAGTCCCAAAGTTGGGTCCATTCAATGCTCATGTCCATGGCAAATTCGCGCAGAAGTGCCAGAGATATCCCGCCTACTGCTGGACTATCACCACTCATTCGAGTTATAAATGCGGCGCTTTTTCCTTCGTGCGTGAATCCACCTGCGACTGCTAACGGCTCACCAGTTGCAACATAGGCAGATATTTCGGCATCAGAGATGTCGGCGAATTCAACTTTTGCACCGGCTACGCCAGATCTCACTTCGCCCGTAACTAAATCTTTAACCCAGTGTCCGGTGTGAAGGTACCCTGACTTGCCACGCATTTCTTTCCAGCGCTCGATGGCAATCTCTGGAGTTCCCGGTTTACCCAGAGACTGCCCAGCAAATTCCAGCATTGAATCTGCGGCAATAACTAGTAGTGCGCGATCCTGCGTGACCGTGATATTTTCGCAAACGGACTCCCCTTTAGCTTTCGCTAAAGCGATGCACAAATTCTCGGTATTGATCGGCGAAAGTTTGGCCGTTAGTTCATCTTCATCAACGTGACTAACTTGAACCAATGGTGTGATGCCCGCATTTTTTAAAAGGGAATAGCGCGAGATAGAGGCTGATGCCAGTAAAACTGTGCGAGACATATGCGATACGTGCTGATCTAGTAAGGATGTGGCAGCGCAGAACGACGCCAAGTGCCAGGACCGTGCTCAAATGATTTACGAACGCTTCGATGCGGGGCATTCCATTCAGGGCGCAGTGAATTGCTCGACTTGGTCTGTGCGTTTAGCGCAGCTTGCGCCGTGATAACCATAATCACGGCAGCAAGTTCTTGTGGATCAGGCACACCTTTAACAACTTTGAAATCCTGGCTCACAGCGGGATGTTTCCATGCTTTTTAGGAGGAAGAATTTGTCGTTTACCGCGCAGCGAGCGAAGCGCCTTTACAACGCTTACTCGAGTTTCATGAGGCAAAATTACCCGATCTATATATCCGCGTTCAGCGGCGACGTAAGGATTTGCAAACTTATCGTCGTACTCTTCCAAAAGGCGAGCGCGTTCTTCCTCGGGCCTCTTAGCGTCAGCTAGTTCTTTACGGTACAAAACGTTAACTGCTCCTTGCGATCCCATTACTGCAATCTGAGCACTTGGCCAAGCTAAGTTGATGTCGGCTCCGAGGTGCTTGGAGCCCATGACGTCGTAGGCGCCGCCATAAGCCTTGCGAGTAATTATTGTCACGAGCGGCACAGTTGCTTCTGCATATGCGTAAAGCAACTTAGCGCCACGACGAATAATTCCTTGCCATTCTTGGTCAGCGCCTGGCAAGAAGCCTGGCACGTCAACCAAAGTAATAACTGGAACATTGAAAGCATCACAGGTTCTAACAAAACGAGCCGCTTTCTCACTGGCATCAATATCGAGTGTGCCTGCAAATTGCATCGGCTGGCTGGCAACTAACCCAACAGGTCGTCCTTCCACTCGGCCGTATCCACAAATAATGTTTGGCGCAAACATACTTTGAGTTTCTAGGAACTCACCGTCATCAACGATTACCTCAATAACTTTATGCATGTCGTAAGGCTGATTTGGTGAATCGGGAATGATTGTGTCCAAAGTTTGATCATGCTCGGAAATTTCTAGATCCGCTTCAATTTCAACGTAAGGCACTTCATCCATATTGTTGCTTGGTAAAAATGACAATAAGTTTTTAACGTAATCCAGCGCATCATCTTCATCGGTAGCCATGTAATGGGCAACACCTGATTTAGTGTTGTGTGTTCTTGCGCCGCCTAAGTCTTCGAATGCAACTTCTTCACCAGTTACCGTCTTGATTACTTCTGGTCCAGTAATGAACATGTGTGAAGTTTGATCGACCATGACAATAAAGTCAGTGAGAGCTGGAGAGTAAACTGCGCCACCTGCACAGGGCCCCAGCACAAGTGAAATTTGAGGAATTACTCCAGATGCATGTGCATTACGCTTAAAAATTTCACCATACAAACCCAGAGACACAACGCCTTCTTGAATGCGTGCACCACCAGAATCATTTATCCCGATCATAGGAACACCGGTTTTCAGTGCAAGGTCCATAATTTTGCAAATCTTTTCACCGAATACTTCGCCAAGTGAGCCACCGAACACTGTGAAATCCTGTGCAAAAACACAAACTTGTCGGCCATCAATAGTTCCGTAGCCAATAATTACGCCATCACCATATGGACGTGTTTTTTCTAAACCAAAGTTATGCGACCGGTGACGAACTAAACCATCAATTTCTTGGAACGAACCTTCGTCTAAGAGTCTTTCGATACGCTCCATGGCAGTTAGCTTGCCTCTAGAGTGCTGTTTTACTGCAGACTCAGCCTGCCGTATTACCGCATCCTCACGTCGATTTTCCAAATCTGCAATTTTTCCTGCAGTGGTGTGGATATCAACGGCCTTCTTGGCTTTATCGGCGCTCACTGTTTCCTCCGTACTAGTCCTTCGCCTACCCTAGCGATGTGGCTAAAAAAGATTTGAGACAACCGCATCCAGCGCTTGATCCTGCTCTTATATTAAGCGAGTTAGCTAAGGGAACCTCAAACTGGCGCGATGTAACAGTACTTTCTCAAGTCACGTCCACAAATGACGTAGCTCTTGCTCGATTGCAGGAATTCCCAGATGCGCAAGTCTTTGTGGTCACCGCTGATGAACAATTGGCTGGCCGAGGAAGATTGCAAAGAGAATGGACTAGTCCATTCGGTGCTGGCATTGCCTTAAGCATCGCAATTCCAACCATGCTCCTTAGTTGTCCTATCGCCGCCATCCCACTGGTAGTCGGTGTGGCTGTTAACACTTGCTTACTTCGGGAAAACGTAGCTGCAAAATTGAAATGGCCAAATGACCTAATGATTGTGAAGGAATCTGGTGAATTCGCAAAAGTTGGTGGGATTCTCGTGCAACTTCAGGTTGACCACGTTGTTATCGGAATCGGAATAAACGTTAACTTAGATTTGGCTGAGCTTCCGACAGAATTTGCAACCTCACTTGCACTTGCTGGAAAAAAGATTCAAAGAGAAAAACTGATTGCACAAATTGTATGTGAACTTGAAATAGCAACCAAGAATAATTTGGAAAATTGGCATGACCAATATATCTCCATGAGTTGCACACTAGGCAATCAAGTAAAGGTGACGAACTTAAAACAAGAATTACTCACTGGACTAGCAAAATCAATCACGACCTCGGGCGCCCTGATACTAGAAACAGAAAATGGCCCAATTGAGATAATTACTGGAGATGTTACAAGTTTACGATCCAAAGAATCTGCGATTATTGATTAGTTTTGTTCGACAGTCGCTTCTTGCGCTGGAAATACCCAGTTGTGATAACCCCAGAAACGGAACATAGTTCCTAAAATTAGACCTACGAAGTTTGCGCTGATGTTATCGGCCAAAGCACTTTCATAACCCAACACATAATGACTTATCCAAAGGCACGACAAAGCAATTACCATGCCAATCACATTGAAGACAAAAAACATGGTGTACTGGCGTCGAATCGTTGATCGGCTACGCTCCTTGAACGTCCAATGACGATTGCCTACAAATGCGAAGGTTGTTGCCACAAGAACACTCAGGACTTTAGCAGTTAGCGGCCGGTCGAAAAGCACACCTTCACCACCTGCGAAACGTAAAAAATTGAAAATAACTAGGTCAATCAGGAAGGCAATAAAGCCAATCACACCAAATTTTCCGAGCTCGTTTCGCAAGTTTGCTATCAGATTTTTTAATTTCACCTCCATAGATTAGCCAATGTTCAGGGCGATTACGAGTATGGGTGTCTTGATATGCCCAGAGTGCGGTAAATTTGGGTTTCGAAGCAATTTCATAACCTGCTTTATCCGCTAAGGAGCTTTGCTATGAGCCAGCGCATATTGGTCATTGAAGATGATCAATCGATCGCTGAAATAGTTGGAATCTTACTTAGAGGCGAAGGATTTGAAGTTTCATATTGTGCCGATGGACTTCAAGCAATGAACGCATTCACCACGGTGCTTCCAGATCTGGTTCTCCTTGATCTCATGCTTCCCGGACAAGATGGCATAGACGTATGCCGCGCAATTCGCAAAACTAGTGGGGTACCGATTGTGATGCTGACTGCGCGCAGTGACACCCAAGATATTGTCACGGGCTTGGAGTCTGGCGCTGATGACTACATTGTAAAACCAATTAAGAATGAGGAGCTGCTCGCGCGAATTTGCGCCAGACTTCGCACAATTGAAATTCCAAAAGAAAATGAAATTTCAGTAGGAGATTTAGTTATCGACATTGCTGGACACAGCGTCAAACGTGGTAATACTTCTATTTCGTTAACGGTTCTTGAGTTTAAATTACTTCTGACTTTAGCTAAGCGACCATGGCAGGTATTCTCTCGCGAAACGCTATTAGAAGAAGTTTGGGAATATCAGCACTCAGCAGACACTAGATTGGTGAATGTTCACGTACAACGCCTCCGCGCAAAAATTGAGTTAGACCCAGAGAATCCACAGGTTGTAGTAACAGTACGCGGTGTTGGTTACAAAGCAGGGCTTACTTAACTCGTGAGCGCATTGGCTCAATTTGGATTTTCGCTGGCTACAACTTGGCGAAAAAATCTACAACTTCGCCTTGTTACCATCACAATTCTTATATCCACAACAGTTTTAAGCATCGTAGGAATACTTTTAGTAAATCAGGTCACGACTGGGTTATTGGAAACTAAACAGCAAAGTTCCATAGCCGAAGCCACAGCAGCAAGACTTGAAGTTCAACGTTTGCTCGATGCAGCAGATGCGGGATTGGTAGCTCCCAACAGCACCCGAATTGTAGATTCAGTGATTACCGCACTGGCGATTCGATCTGGCTCACCAGGACTCTATGATGCCTTATTTCTAAGTGACCCAGACTTAGTTGGGGCCCCAGAGCGTGGTACTGAATTAATCTCCCAAGCATCAATACCCGAGGCACTGCGTAGTGCAATCACCGAACGTGACAGGCAGGCGTGGGCATACGGAACTTTAGTTTACGAAGGTGGCGTAACTAAACCAGGGTTAATTGTCGGGTCTCCAGTGACAATCCCACGAGTAGGTGCCTATGAACTGTATTTACTCTTTCCTCTTGATAAAGAGCAAAAGACCATCGATTTGATTCGACGGGCTGTTTCCATAACTGGAATTATTCTGTTGATAGGTTTAGCGATTCTTGCTTGGTTCGTAACTTCGCGTGTGACCGAACCAGTTCGCGAAGCCGCCCAAATTGCAGATCAAATTGCATCTGGCGATTTAGACCAGCGAATGCAAGTGCGAGGCGAGGATGATATTGCTCGTCTTGCTGGCTCAGTCAATGAGATGGCAGCTAGTTTGCAGCGACAAATTGTTCGCCTTGAGACTCTTTCGCAATTGCAACAACAATTTGTCTCCGATGTATCTCACGAATTGCGCACACCATTAACTACGGTACGAATGGCAAGTGAAATGATTTACGATGCCCGTGGTAATTTCGATCCAGACATGGCTCGCTCGGCAGAACTCCTGCGAAACCAAGTAGACCGATTCGATATTTTGCTAAGTGACTTGCTTGAGATGAGTAAAATTGATGCTGGCGCATCACCACTTATTTTTGGTGCGGTGGATTTAGCTAAATTGACAGAAACGCTTTTACAAGAGGCGAACCACATCGCGCGAGAGCACAGCACATCATTTAATTATTCAGGAACATCAAATGCCTTAGTGTTTGCCGACCATCGAAGGGTTTCGCGAATTATTCGAAACTTATTAGTAAATGCAGTTGAGCATTGTGAAGGTTCCACTATCGATGTTCAGGTCGCAACCAATGAATCCTGTGTATCAATTTCTGTTCGAGATCATGGTCAGGGAATTGCAGAAGCAGACATCCCTCGAGTTTTTGGTCGGTTTTGGCGAGCAGATCCAGCGCGGCCTCGCACCCTCGGCGGCACTGGTCTTGGCCTTTCTATTTCGGCGGAAGACGCAGAACTTCATGGTGGCAAGATTGACGTTTGGGGTTTGCCCGGCAAAGGCGCACAATTCGTCTTATCGTTGCCAAAAACCCAAGAGGGTAAAATCACCCAAGTTGCAATTTTGGCAGGTGCGCCATGAACCTAAAAGTGAAGATGAGCATCCTCTTCTTGTCTTTGACACTCTCTGGTTGTGGTGGCATTCCAAAATCCAGCGAAGTATTTTTTGGTGAAGTTATATCCGATGACATAACTTCGCAATCTGTGCGAGTTATTGCTCGGCCACCAAGCGTTGGGATGTCGCCCGAAGCAATTGTTCAGGGCTTCTTGGATGCCTGCGCTGATCCAGCGCAGGACTATGGCATTGCCCGACAATATCTAATGACAGATTCTGCAAGTTCTTGGAACCCAGAAGCAGGTATAGAAATTTATGATGCCAGCACCATGGAAATTTCAGGAGAGGCTCCAAATCTGGTAGCAATTGCAACAAAGCAGGGAAATATTTCAGATGCCGGAAAATACACGAGTTCTGACCCTGGCGACCAAACTTCCAGCGATTTCGAATTAGTGCAGGACGATTTGGGGGAATGGCGAATTTCCAAACTAAAAAATGGCATTTTGCTTACCAGCGGCGACGTCGATAGATCTTTTAGAAGTTTTCCAATCTACTTTTTTGACACTTCATTAACATCTTTAGTTTCGGATTCAATTTTGGTTCCAGTAAGTAGATCTGGAGCAGCAACTTCATTGGTGCGATCATTACTTGCTGGCCCATCTCCTTATTTATCACCTGTGGCCGTTACAGCATTTCCTGTTGGTACCACGCTTACGTATGGGTCAGTTCCTATTGTTGATGGCGTGGCACAAGTTGATTTATCCAAAGAGATTTTGGGAGCAGATGAAGCGACCAGGCGCGCGCTATCAGCTCAGTTAGTTTGGACACTCAGCGTGTTACCAAACGTTTCTGGCGTGGAAATCTCCGTCTCAGCGCAGCCCTTCGTTTTAGCAAATGTGGGAGACATCCAAAATGTGTCCGATTGGTCGATATTCTCCCCGCTACCGGATGCGCAAACGCGTACCCTAAATGTAATTCGTCGAGAAAACTTGGTTGTCGTTGGTGATGACTCAGAAGTGGTTCGGGCTGTTGCGCCGACTTCTTTGCTGTATGGCTCAGCAAGTCCAAGTGGTTCAAAAATTGCTGCAGTCACTTCCGATCTGAAGTCATTGCTGATAGCACAATTTGATTCACCTACATTCACGTTGTTAGCCCAAGGCGACGAGATTTCCCGGCCTTCTTGGGATAATTCGGGTCGAATATTTTTTGCAGAATTCGGGCAAGGCGTCACAGAAATATCCGAAGACGGAACTCTCAGAATTGTCAGGGCAGATGAGTCTTCGTCAGGAACGACCACCCAAATAAAGCAAATAGAAGTCGCTGCTGACGGGGTAAGGGTGGCTGTTGTGTTCTCGAATGGAGTTGTTGATGAGCTTGCAATTGGAGCGATTTCTCGAACAGATACTACAACCAGAATTATCGGACTTCATAGAATTGAGCGGTCAATTACACAAGTTCGAGATATTGTCTGGAGCACACCTACCTCGATCGCTGCACTTGCCTCAGATCCTCTCGGTGGTGAACTACTTTTTGATATTTCGCTTAATGACGGAAAAGTAAGCACTCGGAGTTCGCCAGTTGGTTCCATAACGCTTGCAGTCGATGGCTCGGGCAAGATTTTTGTCGCTGTAGTAGATGGTGCAAAGCAAGTGATTTACCAACAGAACGGATCCTCTTGGATTGAAATCACGCAGGGAACTGGAGCATTTTTTACCCGCTAGGTTCACAGCTGCAAGCAGTCCACACAGCCTAGAAATAAATTGCAATCAAATTAAAAAATTACCAAGATTTTTAGGTGTCAATCTTTGGCGAACTTTTGTTTACACCGCAATGTATTTCTTGTGCGCGGTTAGGCAAAGCATTGTGTCTTGCATGCCTTGGGTCACTAAAACCATTTTCCACTCAGCGGTTTTTGGGAATATCCCGTACTTATTGCGCTGGAGAGTATTCAGGTTGGTTGCGGGAAACTCTAATAACTTACAAAAACGGCAACGTGAGCGTCGCACCCGCGCTGGCACAAATCCTGCTACAAACTTTGGAAACCTGGCTGGTCAATGTTCCATTGCAAATTATTCCGATACCGAGTTCAAGAGCGAAGAATCACTTGCGAGGGTATGACTCGATATCAAAGTTGTGCGCCGAAATGTTGCAGCAGAAAAGAGACCTACAGGTTACCCAGGGTGCACTCTATTTGGGACGTGAAGTTCGGGATCAAGTTGGCTTAGATGCTCGCCAACGGCAGGCAAACCTTTCTGGCGCATTTACTGCGAGGCACAGATTAAGTGGCACCGTAGTGCTAGTAGACGACGTAACTACGACTGGCGCCACACTTACTAACGCTGCCAAAGCCCTTCGAATTGCAGGAGCGCAATCCATTTTTGCCATCGCTTTGTGTGGTTCACCAGATAACAGGTAATCTTCAACTATGGCGCCCACCCGGGTCCGTGATTGCATAGCAAAGTGAGTGCTTCGAAGTTGTTTTGCTATAAGCCGATGCCAGCCGCAGGCTAAGCGGTCCACGTAAGACGACTTTTGGTCGTTGAGCACGGTGCGGTTTAGAAGTAAGACCTGCCTGTACTTTGATCCAGATGGTCAAAATCTACAGCGAGGGTTAGTAGTAGCGATTGACGCTGCAAAAGCTCCAGCAGGCGAATGTGGGGTCGAAAATCAGGTCGGACGGGTGGGTGTCACTTCTTTGCAAAACCGATAACTCGTGACCGATGCAATCACATTTAGTGTGCCCGCTATGTTTAAAGTAACTTCCAAATAGAGCAAGGTGTGAGTTTTGAGCGAAAAACAAATACTTGAAAAACAAGATTTTATTTTCAAGGCAATGCCGCTATTTTTCGTTGCAATGACGCTTCGACCGTTAACCACTTCCGTCGGACCAGTGTTACCGGAAATCCGGGAAGATTTTGGTTTGAGCGCAACTGCCGGCTCGCTACTTAGCACTTTGCCAATTTTGATGTTTGGTCTTGGCGCGCTGTTAGTTCCACGATTACTTCACAGAGTGAGTCCGAATAAAGCCGTCACCCTGAGTTTGCTGGCTTTAGCAATTGGTGGGAATTTGCGTTTACTACCTTTTGTTGTGGTGCTATATCTGGGAACCATCATTATCGGTTTAGGAGTAGCCGTTGGAAACATAGTTCCATCGTTAATTACCCGCCGCGACTTTCCAACTCGGATAGGTGGAGTCATGGGAATGGTTGCGGGTGCCATTTCTTTCTCCGCAGCTGTTGCTGCGTTAATAACATATCCCTTGGCTACACAGCTTGGTTCTTGGCGCGAAGCACTAGCCGTGTGGGCAATTCTGCCTTTGCTTGTTTTTATCATTTGGCAGCTATATCGAAACCCAAATACTAAAGATGAACCATTATCGACACCGCACAATATGAAAGCGTTACTTCGTAACCCACTTGCTTGGAGCCTGACTTTTTATTTTGGATTTCAATCTATAAATTTTCATTCCATGAATACCTGGCTGCCGACTATTCTGCGCGAAGCAGGAACTGATCCAGTAACCGCTGGTAACCAACTCGCATTACTAGTTTTGATCGGTCTACCAACTGGTTTGTTCGTACCTCCAATGGCGGCAAGATTCACTTCGCAAGTTGGATTATGTGTTGGATTCGTTGCCATTTTTGCAGTTGGACTTGTAGGGATTTATAGCTTTGCAATTTATGGATTGTGGCCAGCTGCAACTTGGCTTTGGGTATTTCTCTTAGGAGTCGGCTTAGGATCCTCATTTCCATTGGCCTTAACTTTGGTTTTACTGCGTTCCGGAAGTCCGGAAACATCCCGAGATTTGGGATCCTTCATGCAAGGTGGCGGCTACATAATTTCTGCAACCGGTCCATTAACGATGGGATATCTTCGCGACGTCACAAATTCTTGGTCAGCTGCATTAATTGCACTTGGGGTTGCGCTATTAATACAGTTAATTTCTGGCGTGATAGTTTCTCGGCCAGTGAGCATTCACGAATAGTTCTCTGCTTCACTTTTGGCACGATTTTCTATAACTAAGTTTTGTAATTAAAGAGGTACTATCCCAATATGGCAAAAGAACAAAAATATGAAGTCGTTGCTAATTTTGCTGGGTTTGAACTCAGAAATTATGACGAATGTGTACTTGCTGATGTAAAAGTCAGGGCAGATTTTGAAAAAGCGGGTAGCGCTGGATTTGGAACATTAGTTGGATACATTGGTGGCCAAAATCAACCGAACACAAAAATCGCGATGACGGCGCCGGTAATTCAAGAACCAACTGCTGATGAGCACATTGTGAGTTTTGTGATGCCAAGTGAAATTGATAAACACTCGGCGCCTAAACCAACCAATAGTCGAGTGTCACTTCGGTTCATGCCACAAGAGTTAGTTGCAGTAGATCGATTCACCGGTCGTTGGACAAGCGCAAGTTACCAGGAACGTGTCTCAAAATTGTTAATCGCAATTGCCGCCGCTGGCTATCGAGCCGCTGGCAATGCTAGATTTGCGCGATTTGATCCACCTTGGACCCCTTGGTTTATTCGCAGAAATGAAATCCATATCCCTGTTGCCCCATTGGCGTGATGTACTTTCGCATAATGTTTGTTCACCTGAAACAATGAAGTGTGCCTAATCGCCTGATTGATTCAACTTCGCCCTATTTGTTGCAGCATGCTGAAAATCCAGTTGACTGGTTTCCATGGGGCGAGCAGGCGTTTGAACTAGCAAAAGCTCGGGATGTACCAATTTTTCTCAGCGTTGGTTATAGCGCTTGTCACTGGTGTCATGTTATGGCACATGAAAGTTTTGAAAACCCAGATGTAGCTGCCTTGATGAATGAAAACTTTGTAAACATCAAAGTTGATCGTGAAGAACTTCCTGCTGTTGATTCGCTGTACATGGAGGCAACGCAGGCGATGACAGGACATGGCGGTTGGCCCATGTCCGTTTGGTTAGATCATGATCGCCGCCCATGGTACGCCGGAACATATTTTCCGTCTCGTCCCTCACATGGCATGCCATCGTTTTCCCAAGTTCTGTTAGCACTAACTGATACTTGGCATAAAGAACGTGATCGAGTTGGTGATTCAGCGTCACGAATAATGGAGCACTTGGGTTCACGAAATGAGTTGCTTGGTGATGCAACATCTGATTTCACTCGGAAAGACATTGAACTGGCATTGCAAAGTGCCATTGATTCTCTTTCGTCCTCCTTTGATCCAATTCATGGCGGCTTTGGCCAGGCGCCAAAATTCCCACCCGCTCTCGTTTTGGAGTTTTTGATTCGAAGCCAGTCACTTCAGATTCTTGGGTTGCAAGATATTGACCCTCGCGTCATGGAGATGTTAGAAAAAACCTGCGATGAAATGGCGCGTGGGGGAATGTACGACCAACTCGGTGGTGGCTTTGCCCGATACAGTGTCGATGCAACTTGGACTGTGCCGCATTTTGAAAAAATGTTATATGACAATGCCCAACTACTTTCTGTTTACGCCCATTTGTATCGATTAACGGGAAGTGAGTTAGCACTTCGAGTAACCACTGAAACAGCTGAATTTTTACTACGAGAAATGCGAACGCCAGAAGGTGGGTTTGCTGCCGCACTTGATGCCGACAGCATTGAGGAAAGTTCCGGTCATTCCCACGAAGGAGCGTTCTATGCCTGGACGCCAGATCAACTCATAGCCGCACTTGGAATTACGGATGGAACTTGGGTAAGTCAACTTTGTAACGTGAGCGAGCAAGGCACTTTTGAGGACGGTAAATCAGTCTTAACTTTGCATAGTGATCCAGATGACTGGCCGCGTTGGCTTACGATTCGAGAAAAGCTTCTGGAAATTCGAAATAGCCGTCCGCGACCAGGTCGCGATGACAAAGTCGTAGCCAGTTGGAATGGCCTTGCAATTCGCGCATTGGTTGATGCTGGAAGTATCTGTGATCGCCAAGAATGGATAGCGGCGGCAACCCAAGCGGCGCATTTGTTAGCCCAAACACATCTTGGCGCTCATCCGTCTCATCCAAATCGGTTAGTTCGAGTATCTCGAGATGCAAAACCTGGCCTACATGCACTTGGCATCCTAGAAGATCAAGCATTGGTTGCCAGCGGATTCTTATCACTTGCGCAAGTTCATGGAGATGATTCTTGGCGAAACTTAGCCGGTTTATTGCTAGAAGATATTCAAGCTCATTTTCAACAGGGAAATGGTTTAGCTGACACTGCTGATGATGTACCACCTGTTGCGAACGAAGTAACCACAAGGCAAGTTGATCCAACCGATAACGTGACACCATCTGGTTGGGCAGCCACACTTGATGCAGCCATTACTTATTCAGCGCTTTCTAACGACCAACAACTTCGGGAATGGGCAGAGCGTTTAATGCCTGCGTTAATTCCGCTTGTTAGTACTCATACTCGCTTTGCAGGTTGGAGTGGATCAGTACTTGCAATGTGGCTAGATGGTCCGCGTGAAGTTGCATTGGCAGCTTCGGCTGATTCTGATTTCAAAAAACTAGTTGTACTTGGCACATCGCCCGGCTTAGTTTATGCCTGGAATCATGATCAGCCATTGTTGCAAGGTCGAGCCAAACAAAATGAAGCAGATACTGCGTTTGTTTGTCGGGGATTTGTCTGCCAAGCACCAATAACAAGTGCCGAAGAATTTAAAAAAGCAATTGGCTGGAAAACCTAAATTCCAAATCTGCGATTTCGCGCTGCATACGAACGTACTGCCCGCAAGAAGTCGATTTTACGAAAATTAGGCCAATAAGCTTCACAAAAATAAAACTCTGAATGCGCGCTTTGCCACAGCAAGAAACCACTAAGTCTTTGCTCACCGGAAGTTCGAATTACTAGATCTGGATCAGGCTGACCCTTTGTATATAAATGTGACGCGATGTGCTCAATGGTTATCGCCGAGGCCAGCTCATCAAGAGTTTTTCCGGCAGCAGATTGCTCCTGCAGTAGGGATCGAACTGCGTCGACAACTTCTTGTCGTCCGCCATAGCCAACCGCTACGTTGACTAAAAGTCCTTTAACCTTCTGGGTTTGAGTCAGCGCTTTAGTTAATGCAATTTTTGTTCGTTCTGGCAATGCCTCCATTGCACCCACTGGATGGATTTGCCAGCGATTAGTTTGTGCGAGTGATGCCACCGTTTCTTCAATAATTTCTAATAAGGCATCAAGTTCATCAGGATCGCGGGCAAGATTGTCGGTTGAAAGTAACCAAAGCGTGACAACTTCAACGCCTAACTCTTCACACCACCCCAAAAATTCAGCTATCTTTTCGCCACCAGCGCGATGCCCAAACGCACTTGTAGAGCCCATTTCGGCAGCCCAACGTCGGTTGCCATCGAGAATTACGCCAACATGTGCGGGAAGCTGATCACTTGGCAGATTTGAAGTTAGGCGGTGACCATAAAGGTCATATGCAACCTCACCAAGTAAAGTGCGCATTTTTCCCATGCGCCCCAGATTAGTAGGTCTTATTGAAACGTTCCACACACCTGCTGTTATTTTGTAGTTTATCTAGGTGTCATGTGGATTGCGGCGTGGCTGACGCTGGCAAAAGTATCCAAGGAATACGGTCAAGAGTATCGGGCAAGTCCGATCCTTCCCACGGATAAATCTGAAAATGTGGGTAATCGTATGACTGAATCGAACACTCAAAGGCGCACTTACGTACTTGATACAAGTGTTTTGTTATCAGATCCGAGTGCATTGTTTCGATTCGATGAACATGAGGTTGTGATTCCAATTGTTGTGATCACAGAATTAGAATCCAAGCGCACCCACCCAGAACTTGGATACTTTGCTCGATCTGCATTACGAAGTCTTGATGATTTGCGAATTAAACATGGTCGACTAGACGCGCCATTGCCTATCGGCGAACATGGTGGACTACTTCGAGTAGAACTCAATCACACCAACTCAGATATCCTGCCCGCTGGATTTCGCCTTGGTGACAATGACACCCGAATTTTAGCTATCGCGCGCAATCTTGCCGAAGAAGGTTGCGATGTTGTTTTAGTGAGTAAAGATTTGCCACTTCGAGTCAAAGCTTCTGCTGTGGGTTTAGAGGCAGAAGAATATCGCGCAGAAACCGTGCCTTCCAGCGGTTGGACTGGAATGACAGAAGTAGTTGTGACTGGCGCCGAAATTGACGATCTTTACGCCGAAGAAATTATTGATCACGAGAGTGCGCGAGAACAACCCTGCCACACCGGCGTGGTACTTTCCAGCGACCGGGGTAGTGCACTGGCTCGTGTGACCCCAGATAAAAGATTGCAGTTAGTTCGCGGTGATCGCGAAGCATTTGGTCTACATGGTCGAAGTGCGGAGCAGCGAATTGCCCTTGACGTTTTACTGGATCCAGAAATTGGAATAGTTTCTCTTGGTGGCAGAGCTGGCACTGGCAAAAGCGCGTTAGCGCTGTGCGCTGGCTTGGAAGCAGTAATGGAACGTAGACAACATCGTAAAGTTGTCATTTTCCGACCACTATATGCAGTCGGTGGTCAGGAATTGGGTTACCTGCCTGGTAGTGAAAACGAAAAAATGTCACCCTGGGCGCAGGCAGTTTTTGACACCCTTTCCGCATTAACCTCTGCTGATGTAATTGATGAAATTTTAGAGCGGGGAATGCTTGAAGTCTTACCGCTAACCCACATTCGTGGCAGGTCTCTTCATGACACTTTTGTAATCGTGGATGAAGCACAATCCCTTGAGCGAAATGTTTTACTTACCGTCCTTTCGCGCATTGGCAAAGACAGCCGAGTTGTTTTAACACATGATGTAGCCCAGCGTGACAACTTGCGGGTAGGTCGACATGACGGAGTGGTTGCAGTTGTCGAAAAATTAAAGGGACATCCACTATTTGCGCACGTTACTTTAACGCGCTCAGAACGATCTCCAATTGCAGCCTTAGTAACAGAAATGCTAGAAGACTTACCTGCCTAACGGATGATCTTTAATTGGTTTTCCTGAGATAGCTTACGGGTTAGGCGGGTGGGCCAACTGAAATGTTCAAGGTAACAGGACGCAGAGTTTCAGCATAAAAATCATTTCCTTTGTCATCAACGATTACAAAGGCTGGAAAATCCTTAACTTGGATTTTCCAGACTGCTTCCATACCCATTTCTGGAAAATCTAAAACTTCAACTTTAGTTATGTTGTCTTTAGCTAACCGAGCTGCTGGACCACCAATTGAGCCAAGATAAAAACCACCGTTGTCTTGACACGCTTTAGTGACTGCCTTACTTCTATTTCCTTTTGCAAGCATGACGTAAGAGCCACCGGCTTTTTGGAAGCGATCCACGTAAGCATCCATCCGCCCAGCAGTTGTTGGGCCAAATGAGCCAGACGCATAACCTTCGGGAGTTTTTGCTGGGCCGGCGTAGTAAACCGCATGATCTTTAAAGTACTGCGGAAGCTCTTCCCCGCGATCTAGCATTTCCAAAATTTTGGCGTGCGCAAGATCCCGAGCCACGATTAAGGACCCTGTTAACGAGATGCGAGTCTTTACTTCAAGACCAGAAAGTACTTTACGGATTTGATCCATCGGCTGATCTAGATTGATGTTGACGACGTCTTCAGCAAAGTGTTCAGCAGTAACCTCTGGCAGAAAACGTGCAGGATCTTTTTCAAGTGCTTCAATGTAAGCACCAGTTGCATCAATCTTGACAATTGCTTGTCGGTCTGCCGAGCAAGAGACTGCAATGGCAATTGGGCACGATGCTCCGTGACGCGGTAATCGGATCACGCGCACATCGTGGCAGAAGTACTTACCACCAAACTGCGCTCCAATTCCAAAACTTTGTGTGAGTTTAAGAATTTCAGCTTCCATTTCCAAGTCGCGATACCCATTTCCATCAGGACCACCACTTGTGGGAAGAGTATCTAAATATTTTGTACTAGCTAATTTTGAAACTTTTAATGCATACTCCGCGCTAGTGCCACCGACAACAATTGCCAAGTGGTAAGGCGGGCAAGCGGAGGTTCCAATCAATCTGAGCTTCTCATCCATAAATTGCAAGAAACTTGCCTTGTTAAGTACCGCCTTAGTTTCTTGATACAGGAAGCTCTTGTTTGCGCTTCCGCCACCTTTGGCTATGAATAAAAGTTCGTAACTATTTTCGTGACCGGGTTTAGTGTCTGAATAAATCTCAATCTGGGCTGGCAAGTTATCACCAGTATTTTTTTCATCCCACATGTTTAGCGGCGAAAGTTGAGAATATCGCAGATTTAATTTTTGGTAAGCCTGATAAATTCCGCGACTAAGTGATTCCTCATCAGGTCCCGTGGTAAGCACCTGCGAACCGCGCTTTGCTGAAATAATTGCTGTTCCAGTGTCTTGGCACATGGGTAAAACCCCACCAGCTGCAATATTTGCATTCTTCATTAAGTCAGTTGCAACAAACCGATCATTGGGTGAGGCAGTTGAATCATCGATGATGCTACGAAGCTGCTCCAAATGACTGGTGCGTAAGTAATGGGAGATGTCATGAATTGCTTCGTAAGCAACTTTCTCAAGAACGCTAGGTTCGATGTTTAGAAAAGTTCGGTCCCCGATGGTTGTGGTTGAGATACCTTCCGTTGTTACTAAACGAAACTCCGTGGGATTTTCCGCCAGCGGAAGGATTTCGGTGTAGTTAAACGAAGTCATATTCCTAGCCTATTCCTAAGTTTGGAGCCAGCACTGCGCAAGGATCGCAGCTAGCTCCCAAAGTGGCTGCGCGATCTCTCATTAAACAGTGCAATATAGAGCAATGGCTAGCCGCAAACCTCGAGGTCGAGAGACTGCATGGGACATGATTTTGTCCATGGCAGCCGTAATAGGAACAGTTGGCGTGATCATGTTGTTGGCATGGCGGCCGCAACAAGAAATTGTGCAAGCCATCGACTATCCAGCAGCAGTTGAAACTGCCAAACTTTCTCAAATTTGGCCAATATCTGTGCCGGACAAAATACCGCAGGGCTATCGAGCTACAAGCGCCAGATTTGAACCCGAGTCTTATGGTGAGGTCGGTGATGTTAGATGGCTAGTTGGCTTTCAAACGCCAGCTGGTGAATACATATCTATTTGGCAAAGTGATGGCCCTAAGCGAAAAGTAATCGCGACCGCCACTAACGATGCACCTTGCGAGAGTACTGAGTTGATTACGAACGCAAAGACGGCGATCGCTACAACTTGGCAAAAGTGTGAAACTGACAAACCACTTACTCGGGCCTACGTTCAAACTAATGGTGAGGTTACAACCGTGGTAGGCGGAACAGTGCAGTGGCCAGAATTGCTGAAATTTACTGAGTCCTTAGAACCGGTTAGTCCGTAGTATTAAGCCATGCCAAAAGACGAACTTTCATATGAGGCCGCTAAATCTCAATTAGACGAGGTGGTAGCACTCCTTGAAGATAAAGACATCCCACTTGATGACATGGTAAAACTTTGGGAACAAGGGGAAAAGCTAGCCGCGATTTGTGAAGCAAAACTTGCTGGCGCTAAATCGCGTCTAGAGGCACTTCGACCTGCCACAAAGAATGACTCAGACGAGGCTTAATCTGCTGAAATTTCAGCACTAGTTTCACCATCAGCAAATCGGATTTTTACTGAAGTACCTGCCGGTACGGAATTAACCGTACGTACGATTTCGCCGCCTTTTGTCCGGACAATTGCAAAACCACGCTCAAGGGTTCCTTGCGGTGAGAGTGCTCGTAAAGTGGCTGACGCACCCTTAATGTGTGAGCTTTCTAATTTTATGAAATTCAAAACTTGAACATAAATAGATGTTCTTATTGTGCTGTTATCTTTGCGCCGTTGCTCAATCAATGTTGCAGGCGAAGCTAAAGCAGGTCGATTTCTAGTTAGTTCAAGTTGTTGTTCTAGGCGATGCAGGTTTGTTAAAACTAAAGTTCGGATTCTGGCCCAAGAATTTCGTAAGTCTGCGATTTCCTGTAAAACGTCGGGAACAATCTTGCGCGCAGCATCTGTGGGCGTTGAGGCCCGATAATCAGCAACGTAATCAATTAACGGCCGATCTTCTTCGTGTCCTATCGCTGCCACAACGGGTGTGCTAACACTTGCTACCACTCGAATCAGCGATTCGTCGCTAAAGGGCAATAAATCTTCAAATGCCCCACCACCGCGAGCAATAACAATTACGTCGATATCACTTATGGCATCAAGTTCAGTTAGTGCGGCGCTCACCTGTCTGACACAATTCACACCTTGCACTGCCACCTCACGTACTTCAAATTGCACATCTGGCCACCGTCGTTTCGCATTTTCAATGACGTCATGCATCGCGTCGCTACCTTGGCCACATATCAACCCAATTCGTCTCGGCAGAAACGGCAATGGCTTCTTTCGATCTTCATTGAAAAGTCCTTCGGCAGCCAACATATTGCGCAATGCCTCCAGCCGAGCCATTAACTCGCCAATTCCAACGGCGCGCAGCTGCAGCACTTTGAACTGCATAGATCCTCGCTTGGCCCACCAATCAGCTTTTACTTGAGCTAGAACCCGAGTGCCCTGTTGCGCACTTGTTGCCAAGGATTCCATCACGCCAGAAGCAACATAAAGTGAAAGTGATACGTCTCGATCAGTGTCTCGAAGGGATAAGTAGGTAAGGCCTTTACGCGGATTTACCTCTGCCAACTGGCCTTCAACCCAAATGGTTCCAAGCCGCGCTATGTATTCCCCAATCATGGTGGAAACCGAATGAACAGCCAATGGGCTTTCAGGTGCTTGCCCAGGCTTGCTGGTTTCGATCTCATCCATGGATCTATTGTGCCCAATGCCGCAACGCAAGTGTGGGCGATCTGGTTTACGATAGAGCAGTGAGCCAAACGCAGCGCAAAGTTCTATTAGCAAAACCCCGCGGTTATTGTGCGGGCGTAGACCGCGCGGTAGAGACTGTGGAAAAAACACTCGCGTTGCATGGCGCCCCAATTTACGTCCGCAAAGAGATAGTCCACAACAAGTTCGTGGTAACTGAACTTGAAGCAAAAGGCGCCATTTTTGTTAATGAGACCGATGAAGTTCCAGAAGGCGCAACGGTAGTTTTTAGCGCACATGGTGTTTCACCTGCTGTCCATGACCAAGCAGCACAACGAAATTTAAAGACAATTGATGCGACCTGTCCACTAGTTACAAAAGTTCATGCCGAGGCACGCCGGTTTGCCCAAGACGATTATCAAATTTTGTTTATTGGACACGAAGGCCACGAAGAAGTTGAAGGCACAATGGGTGAAGCGCCCAAGAACATGACATTGGTAGATGGCCCAGCTCACGTCCAAGACATTGAAATTGATCCAAGCCGTCCAGTTGCGTGGCTATCCCAGACCACTTTGTCAGTTGATGAAACTCTAGAAACTGTCGATAGATTACGCACCAAGTTCCCCCAGTTATTAGACCCACCAAGTGATGACATTTGCTACGCCACTCAAAATCGTCAAAAAGCTGTGAAAGAAATATCAGATAAATGTGAACTCATGATTGTTGTTGGCTCAGCAAATTCATCAAACACTGTTCGATTGGTGGACGTAGCAATTGAGGCAGGCGCAAAAGCGGCTTATCGCGTGGATTTCGCTTCTGAGATTAACGAAGAATGGCTTTCTGGGGTAACGACCGTTGGGTTGACCAGTGGCGCATCTGTGCCAGAGATATTGGTCAATGGGGTGCTCACTTGGCTAGCCCAGCGCGGCTTTTCTGACGTTGAAGAAGTAGAAACTATTGAAGAGCATTTGCAATTCGCGCTACCGCCAGAATTACGTAGAGATATTAAGGCTGCCGGCCGCGCCTAAAAATTGATATGGCTGCACTTACTGCAGTCGCACCGAGAATCCACCAAGCATGCATTGCTAAGCCGTAAGACAAATGCAGAATCTGTTCGCGGATAAAAGATCCGCCGCGCATTGGAGCTAGTTGTCCAACAGTGAGCAGCGAAATAACCCAAGCCAACGGGGTAATCCAGATACCAGATTGATAGTCGGAAGTTCGAACACTCAGCGCTGCTGTAATTCCACCTACCAGCATTCCAAGGTCAGAAATCAGTCCAATATTTCCGTTAATCAAAATATCCAATGCCATCACAACCATCATGATGAAAGGCGTCAAAATAATTACGCCCGGATAAGTCCAGCCAACATTTGCGGGAACCATCTCAGCTGTGCGCTTTGCGGAAATCTGCATGCCTCTAAGGTATCTGGTTACTGGGGTGTCGCAGGAGCACCTGGGTTACCTCTACGCTTAGATTCCATGGCCCTAACTATTGGAATCGTTGGTTTACCGAACGTTGGTAAATCCACATTATTTAATGCATTAACAAAAAATAATGTTTTGGCGGCCAATTACCCATTTGCCACAATCGAACCAAACACCGGCGTAGTAGAAGTCCCAGACGCGCGACTGCCCGTTTTATCTGGAATTTTCAATTCGGAGCGAATTCTGCCGGCAACCGTAACTTTTGTGGACATCGCTGGAATTGTTCGCGGCGCGAGTGAAGGTGAAGGACTGGGAAATAAATTCTTGGCCAACATTCGCGAGTCAGAAGCCATCTGTCAGGTTATTAGAGCATTTAAAGATCCTGATGTAGTTCATGTTGATGGTGCGATTTCACCAAAAGATGACATTGAAACAATTAACACCGAATTAATTTTGGCAGACATGCAGACCTTAGAAAAAGTGATGCCAAGATTATTGAAAGAATCACGCCTCGATAAAGCTAAGGCAGAAGCATTGGCTACTGCAGAGCAAGCGGTTGAGATTTTGAACTCAGGTAAAACTATTTTCGAATCAAAATTAGATTATGAACCAATTCGGGAACTATTTTTGCTAACTGCAAAACCATTTATCTACGTATTTAATTTAGACGAAGAAGAACTTGTCGATGTGGAACTCAAAAAATCACTTAGTGCATTAGTTGCTCCAGTTGAAGCAGTGTTTATGAATGCCAAGCTGGAAGCTGAACTTGGCGATTTGCCAGCTGATGAAGCACTTGATCTGTTGCAATCTGTTGGTCAAAATGAAAGTGGAATTTCCATACTTTCTCGCGTGGGATTTAAAACCCTAGGTTTACAAACTTATTTGACGGCTGGCCCAAAGGAGTCACGCGCTTGGACTATCCCAGTTGGAGCCACTGCTCCAGAGGCAGCAGGAGTAATTCACACCGACTTTCAAAAAGGATTCATAAAAGCCGAGATAGTGGCTTTTGCTGACTTAGTATCAGCGGGATCTGTTGCGCAAGCAAAAGCGAATGGAAAAGTCCGCATGGAAGGTAAAGATTACGTCATGGCCGATGGTGACGTTGTCGAATTTCGCTTTAACGTTTAACGAGCCACTGCGCCCGATAGCAACAAACTTGTTGGTGATCAAACGAGACATTTCACAACTAGAATAAGGACAGTGACCCAAACTGCTGTTCGCAACGACCTTCGAAATGTTGCAATTATTGCCCACGTTGACCATGGAAAAACCACTCTGGTAGATGCCATGCTTTGGCAATCCGGTGCTTTCCGGGCAAATCAAGATGTCAATGACCGAGTCATGGATTCCATGGATCTTGAGCGGGAAAAAGGAATCACGATTCTGGCTAAGAACACCGCAGTGCGATACAACGGACCTTCGGCGCAAGAGGGTGGCGTAACCCTCAACATTATTGACACCCCTGGTCACGCTGACTTTGGTGGCGAAGTTGAGCGCGGCCTGGAAATGGTGGATGCGGTCGTTCTCCTGGTTGATGCAAGCGAAGGCCCACTGCCACAAACTCGTTTCGTGTTGCGCAAAGCTCTCCAGAAGCGACTTCCAGTAATTCTATTAATTAACAAAGTTGATCGCCCGGATGCTCGTATTGCCGAAGTAGTCGATGAAACTTATGAATTGTTTTTTGATTTAGATGCTGACGAAGAACAAATTCAATTTCCAATTATTTATGCATCAGCCAAAGCTGGCAGGGCTTCGTTAAAACGTCCCGTAGATGGTGGGATGCCAGAGGAAGAAAACTTAGAGCCATTGTTTGAGGCGCTGATAAATCATGTGCCAGCACCGAAGTATGATCCAGCAGCCCCGCTTCAAGCTCACGTCACAAACCTTGACTCTTCGCCCTACCTTGGTCGCTTAGCGCTTTGTCGTGTAAAAAATGGCACCATAAATAAAGGCCAGCAAGTTGCTTGGATGAAAGCAGATGGCACGATTGAGCGAGCAAAAGTTGTTGAGCTTTTGATGACTCAGGCACTAGATCGAGTTCCAGTTGATTCCGCTGGTCCAGGCGACATTATTGCTATCTCAGGATTTGAAAGCATCACTATTGGTGAGACTTTGGCTGATCCCGAAAATCCAATTGCACTGCCGTTGTTCATCATTGATGAACCGTCCATTTCGATGACAATTGGCATTAACAGTTCTCCGCTAGCTGGAGAAACTGGTAGCAAGGTAACTGCGCGCTTACTCAAGACTCGTTTAGAAGCAGAAATTGTTGGTAACGTTTCGATTCGAGTCCTCGATACTGAGCGACCTGATACTTGGGAAGTACAAGGCCGAGGCGAACTGCAACTCGCAGTGTTGGTAGAACTTATGCGACGCGAAAAGTTTGAAATGACGGTTGGCAAACCACAGGTTGTAACTAAAGAAATTGATGGAAAAAAGCACGAGCCAATGGAGCGACTAACGATTGACGTGCCCGAAGATTTTGTCGGAGTAGTAACCCAGTTGTTGGGTATGCGTAAAGGCCGCCTTGAGCAAATGGTTAATCACGGAACGGGCTGGGTTCGGATGGAATACATAGTTCCGGCTCGTGGCTTGATTGGTTTTCGCACTGAGTTCTTAACGGAAACGCGTGGAACTGGATTAATGAATCACATTTTCGAAAATTATGCCCCATGGTTTGGTGAATTGCGCACCAGGCCATCAGGCTCTCTGATTTCTGATCGACGAGGCGCAGTGACTTCATATGCCTGTTTCAGCATCCAGGAGCGCGGCACACTTTTCGTATCACCGACAACTGAGGTTTATGAAGGCATGATCATTGGCGAGAATGCTCGGTCAGAAGATATGGATGTAAACGTAGTTCGCGAAAAGAAACTTACTAACGTCCGACAAGCAACTGGTGATGAGCTAGAGCGACTGATTCCTGCTAAAAATCTGAGCCTAGAACAAGCACTTGAATTTTGCCGAGAAGATGAATGTGTTGAAGTAACTCCAACTGCTGTTCGCATCCGCAAAGTTCAGCTAGCTAAGGTAGATCGTGACCGAGTTAGCAAGAAAGCAAAAAACACTTAGGTTAAGAAAATGAAGTCATCAATTCTGAGTAAGTTAATGCTGCTAGTTTTAGTGGCCGCAATTTCAATTGGTTTATTTAGCGGCTCAACTGTCCTAATTAATTCCCCTGGTGGCTTTAATGCCGGCATGACAAGGGCAGTTGGAGAAAATAACGCCATCGGGGGCACGCTTCGCCTTGGATCATCGAGCGCTTGTGATTCGCTAGATCCAGCTCAATCTTTTGATTCTTGGTGCGCCGTTGTGACTCGGATTTATACCCGAAACTTAATGTCATTTGCCGGCGCCCCAGGCAAGGAGGGTTTGGTTATTACCCCAGACTTAGCAATTTCTGCTCCTGAATCCAATGCTGAAAAAACAATTTGGAATTTTACACTTCGCGATGACATCTTTTGGAGTGATGGCAGTCCAGTGACTGCAACCGATGTTGAGTACTCGATCATGCGATTATTTGATGACTCACTACAAAGTCCCATTTCACTTGAAACTCTGTGTTTATTTAGTTCCTGTACTAAAGGAATCCCGGACTATAAAGGTCCTTACGTAGACCCAATTGCTGACCTTGCCTCAATTGTTGTTGCTGATGAGCGCAACTTAAGTTTCATATTGAATAGGCCCTATCCAGAGTTTTCTCGCTTACTGGCAACACCGCAGTTCGCGCCCATAAACCAAGCGCGCGATGTGGAACTTCGCACGGCTGGATTAAGTTATTCTGCAAATCCAGCCTCAAATGGACCCTTTGTACTAACAATTGAGCAAAGCGGGGTTAAGTATTCGTTCATTCGAAATCAAAATTGGAATCAATTATCAGATGGAATTCGAATCCCAAAAGTAGATTCCATTTCATGGCAAGTATTTCCAGATTCTGATTTAACTGATCAAGCATTACTAGCTGGTGAGATTGATTTAAAGCTAAATTTTGGTCTCGGTCCTACTATGCGGGATCAGATTTTACTTAATCCCGATCAACGTAAATTAATTGATAATCCAGAAATGAGTTTCGTTAATTTCATTGTGGTTAATCCGCAAATCAAACCATTTGATAATGCGTCATGCCGGGAAGCCATTTTTTATGCGCTTGATAAATCAGATCTACAAAATGTTCGAGGTGGAAGCGCAACGGCTGCAATCGCGCATTCAATGAGCCCACCTACCGTTCTTGGCTACGATGATTCTTACAATCCATACCCAAGTGGTAGCGATGAAACTGGGGACATAAAAAAGGCGCGTGAGAGTTTGGCGCAATGTGGATATCCAGATGGATTTCAAACCAAGATGGCTTACGTCGCACTAGGAATTGGTAAAGATATTTTCCTATCTGTTCAAAAAAGTCTGGCAAGAGTGGGTATTGTGGTTGACCCAGTGGAGTACACCAACTTTGCTGAGTATTTTTCTGCTGGAATTGGCTCACCGAATAATCTGCGATCACAATCGGTAGGTTTAGCCGCAACTGGTTGGGGTCCAGATTATTCTTCGTCAATTTCGTATTGGGCACCAATTGTTGATGGCAGAAAAATTAAAACTCTCAATAATCAGAATTATGTAGAAATTGATTCAGCTGAAATCAATAACTTATTGGATCAACTTGAATTTTCCGAGACACCTAAAAAAGCAGCGCGAACAAATAGTGCTATCGAACGCTTAGTTATGAAACAGGCGGTTTATTTGCCTTTCGCTGTAGATCGCATCGTGCTATACCGGCCAGCCCAATTGAGCAATGCCTATGTCCAAATTGCTTTAGGCAATCAATATGACGTCGTAAACATTGGGGTACAAGGGATTGCCCCCTAAAAAGCGCATTTTCTGCTACTAAAGGCAATCACAGGTATCGCCAAGTTTCACCACCTGTCGAATCCAAATAGACTTGGAACCTTGGTTAATTCTGAGTTAATTACCGAATTTTGAGATTAAATTACGAGTAATTGCATTAGGGGACGGAGGCCATTAAAAGTGGGCGCTAATGTTGCAACTGTTATTGAGCCGGTAGTTGGTCGGACCTTACGTCAAATTGCTTGGTCTCGGTTACGTAAGGATCGTGTTGCAATTGGCAGCATGATTATTCTGGTTTTCATTACATTCATCGCGATTTTTGGCCCGCTAATCTCGAATTGGATCGGCGTAAATCCATACGACTTTAATACTGAGCTATTAAGTGACGCTGGAAGTTTGCCGCTTGGTGCATTTGGCGGCGTTTCCTTGGCTCATCCATTAGGTGTAGAACCATTAACTGGACGTGACATATTGGCACGCTTACTTTATGGCACCCGAATCTCACTTCTTATCGCAGTTTCAGCCACGATCATCACCGTCTTACTTGGCACGGTGGTTGGCGTCATATCGGGCTATTCCCGCGGCCGCACCGATACCATCTTGAGTCGTTTCATGGACATCACACTTGCTTTCCCGCTCTTACTTGTGATCATTGCCATGTCGCCAGTGATTGAACAAAGATTGCAAACTTTTGGCTTGCCGCCTGGTAATCCATCGCGAATCACAACATTGATCCTGGTACTTAGTGTTTTTGGCTGGCCCTATTTAGCCAGACTCATCCGAGGGCAAGTAATTTCTCTTCGGGAACGCGAGTTTGTTGAGGCAGCAATTTCAATTGGTTCGAGTAACCGCCGAATTTTATTTCGCGAACTGCTTCCAAATCTTTGGGCTCCAATTCTGATTTATGCCACAATCGCAATGCCTGCCTTAATTGGAGCGGAGGCAGCTTTGGCCTACTTGGGTATATCGGTAGTGCCACCAACACCTACTTGGGGATCCATGCTTCAAGAGTCAGTTGGTTATTTCACAGTTGACCCATTTTATTTTTTCGTTCCGTTAACGATGCTGCTAGCGGTTGTGCTCTCATTCAACTTGCTGGGAGACGCCCTGCGCGACGCTCTTGATCCAAAGTCTGGGCGTCATTAAATAAGTTTTTCAGTTTCTCGAGAACTGAAAAAAATCACACATTCAAACGGATGGGTGATAAAAAGTGATTCAACCGAATCACGACTTAAAGGCATAGCAAAACTATGTCTCTATGGAGGACACATGAAGAAATCGACAGGCATCCGCTTCGGCGTCGGTGCAGCGTCGCTGGCTCTTCTGCTTACCGCGTGCGGTGGCAGTGGGGACGCAGCGTCTGGCGAGGGCTCAAAAGGTGGAACTCTCTACATCCTTACGGAAGCAGAGCAGATTCTTCACTTAGATCCACAGCGCAACTACACAGGTGAAGATCTAGCATTTGCTAGCGCTTACCTAAACCGCACCTTAACTCAGTACACACTGAGCAAGGACAATGCAGAAGCCAGCAAGCTAGTTGCTGACGCAGCAACTGACACAGGTACCGCATCAAATGAGGGCAAGACTTGGGAATTTACTCTCAAGGACGGTATGAAGTGGGAAGACGGTAAAGACGTTACTTGTGAAGATTTCAAGTACGGAATTTCCCGCACATTTGCAACTGATGTAATCACTGACGGACCAGCATTTGCATTATCAATGCTTGACGTTACCGATTACAAGGGTCCTTACGCAGGCGATGCAGCAGGTCAAGCTTCTTACGACAAGGCTGTTGTTTGTGAAGGTAACAAAATTACCTTCAATCTTTCCCGGACTGCTTTTGACTTCAACTACGCGGTAACGCTTAGTGCGTTTGCAGCAGTTCGCCAAGATGTTGACACTGCGGAACTATACGACGATACCGTTCTTTCAAATGGACCATACAAGATCGAGTCCTACGTAAAGAAGGACAAGTTGGTATTGGTGCGTAACGAAAATTGGGATCCAGCAACGGATACTTTCCGTGGCGCATTCCCAGATCGCATTGAGTACATATTTGCGCAGCCAGCTGCCGTTATCACTGAGCGATTAATGGCTGATGCCGGAGACGACCAAATGGCAATTTCGCCAGATTCAGTTGACTCAGCGAAGCTTGCTGTTGTGTTCTCGGATGCAAAGTTTGAAAAGCGTCGTTACAACGAACTTGATCCTTACGTTCGTTACTACGCCATCAACACCAAGAAAGTTCCAAACGTTATGCATCGCCAAGCAATTCTTGCCGCTGTAAACCGCGCCGAACTACGCACAATTGCTGGTGGCGAATATGCCGGTGATTATGCTGATGGTGTCGTAAAGCCAAACATTGGCGTGGACTACGCGCCAACTGGTCTTTGGGATGGACTACTAGGGGAAGCAATTCCTGACGAAGGTAATACCGAACTTGCGATTAAGTTAATTGCAGATTCTGGCGAGGCATTCCCTCAGCCATTCGTTATTGACTACGGCCAGAGTGAAACCAACGATAAGGCAGCAGCATCATTAGTTGCTTCTTTTGCTAAAGCTGGCATAGAGGCTACGCCAAATGCGATCGAACCAGGCGCTTACTACGGCGTCGTACTTGATCCAGCGAAGCAGGGTGCAATGTCTGCAGCCGGCTGGGGTCCAGACTGGTCAAATGCATCAACAGTTATTCCTGAACTGTTTGCTGCAAATGGTGGATTCAACCTTTCACAGTGGGATGACGCGGCCTTCTTGGCCGAATCAGATGCTGCAAAGGTGATCACAGATCGCGCTGAACAAGCTAAGGCTTGGCAGGCACTGAGCAAGAAGTCAATGGAATTGGCACTTGCACTTCCTACCCGTTTCGGTAAGGAACAGCGCATTCATGGTTCAAAGATTGGCGGTGCCTACATTTGGGGACCGTACGGTTCTTGGCCATATGCATCAATTAGCGTTAACTAATTTATAAATTAGTTAATTCTTACTAGTGACTGTGGGTGAACAGTAAATGTTCACCCACAGTTCGCTGCAAGTCGTCAAGCCAATCAATCGTGCGAAAGGGTGAGAAATGTTTCCTTATATTGTGCGCAGAATTTTTGTCATGTTCTTAATGCTGACACTTTTGAGCATCGTTGTTTTCTTGCTTTTCAATGCAGTGCCGACTGATCCGGCTCGCTTAACTTGTGGCAAAAGCTGTACACCTGAAGTTATTGCTGCTAATAGGATTCGCCTAGGACTAGATCAACCACTATTAACTCAATATTTAGAGTGGATAAAAGGATTTTTTGTTGGCCGAACTTACGGTACGGGTTCCGCAACATTTGAATGCTCCAGACCTTGCTTGGGCTACTCATTTAGAAGTGGTGAAGAAGTCACCACACTAATTGTGAATGCAGTACCCGTGACAATGTACTTAGCATTGGGTGCATTCACACTTTGGATGGTTGTTGGAATTTCTGCCGGTATCGTCGCCGCCAAACATCAAGGTAAGTGGCAAGACCGAACTATCATGGGGATTGCACTTGTGGGATATTCGCTTCCCGTATTCTTCGTGGGTTTACTGCTTCTAATTTTTGCAATAGTTCGATGGAATGTTTTACCGTACCCAGACTATGAGCCACCTTTTGAAGACCCCGTTGCATTTTTTCAAACTATGCTGCTGCCTTGGGTAACACTCGCAATTCTTTACTCTGCTTATTACGCGCGATTAACGCGCTCCCAAATTTTGGAAACGATGGGTGAGGATTACATTCGAACGGCTAGAGCTAAAGGCCTGTCGGAACGCGTAGTTTTTCGCAAGCACGCTTTTCGTGCCGGACTAACCCCAATTGTTACATCCGCGGGACTCGATCTGGCTGGCCTACTTGGTGGAGCAATTATTACTGAATATATTTTCAGTTTGCCAGGACTTGGACGCGTGGCGATTGGAGCGGTAACTGATTATGATTTACCAACTATCACTGCGGCTGTTTTAGTCTCAGCTGTTTTTATAATTATTGCGAATCTCGTCGTTGACATTTTGTACGTTGCGATTGATCCAAGGGTGCGCATCACATGACACCAAAAGATAACGTAATTCTTGAGGTTAAAAATTTAAATGTTGAGTTCACAACTGATGATGGCGTTGTGCACGCCGTTAATAATGTGTCCTACACAGTCGAGCGTGGTAAGACACTTGCAATTGTTGGGGAGTCGGGATCTGGCAAAAGTGTCTCGAGTTTGGCAATCATGGGGTTGCTCACTGGGACAAATTCAAATGTTACTGGCGAAGTTTTCTTTAATGGAAAAGAGCTTGTTGGCGCGCACCCAGATGAAGTGCGCAAACTTCGGGGCGATGAAATGGCCATGATATTTCAAGATCCATTAAGTGCGCTGCATCCGTATTACACAATCGGAGACCAGCTCATTGAGGCAGTACTTGTGCACAATAAAATTTCGGAAGAAGCAGCTCGGGAGCGCGCTATCGAAATGTTAATAAAGGTGGGTATTTCCTCAGTAGAACAAAGAATTGATGAATACCCACATCAACTTTCAGGTGGCATGCGACAGCGCATCATGATCGCGATGGCCTTAATAAATGGCCCTGAGTTGCTGATTGCAGATGAACCAACCACCGCTCTAGATGTCACAGTGCAGGCCCAGATTTTGGAGCTATTGCGCGAACTTCAGAAGGAATTTGGAACTGCAATCGTGTTAATTACCCATGATTTAGGTGTGGTTGCAGACCTCGCAGATGAAGTATTGGTTATGTACGCTGGCAGCGCAGTAGAACATGCCGGCGTAAGAGAACTTTTCTATGAACCACAAATGCCATACACCTGGGGCTTACTTGCTTCGGTGCCACAAATTTCAGTTAAGAAAGAAAAGTTAGATCCAATTCCAGGTTCGCCTCCGTCGCTCCTTAATTTACCAATCGGTTGTGTTTTTGAACCGCGTTGTACTTTCAAAAATCAAGTAGCAAACAATGCCTGCGTAGAGAAGTTTCCTGAATTACTTGTAGTTTCCCAAAATCACGAAGCCCGATGTCATTTGTCCGAGTCCCAACGAATTGCGATACGAACTGACCGAAAGATTGGAAAGATAAATAAATGACAACCCCAATCCTAAAAATCACAGAATTAGAAAAATATTTTCCAATTCAAGGAAAAGGAATTTTCAATCGTGTGGTTGGCAATGTAAAAGCAGTCGATGGAATCTCACTTGAAGTTTTTCCTGGAGAGACTCTTGGACTTGTTGGCGAGAGTGGTTGTGGAAAATCTACTGCCGGTAGATCTATGCTCCGATTAATTGAACCAACCGCAGGAACAATTGAATTCAACGGTCAGGACATTTCTAAAATTAAGAAGAAAGAGTTAGTCCCATTACGACGCGAAATGCAAATGATTTTTCAGGATCCATTCTCATCCTTAAATCCCCGACAGACTATCGGTGACATTGTTGGCGCTCCATTTCAAGTTCAAGGTGTTAAGCCAGAAGGTGGCATAGCAAAAGCCGTACAGGGACTGATGGATCGAGTTGGGTTAAACCCCGAGCACTTCAATCGCTACCCAAATGAATTTTCGGGCGGTCAACGCCAGCGAATTGGAATTGCCCGCGCCATTGCGCTTAAGCCTAAATTGATTGTTTGTGATGAGCCAGTCTCGGCTTTGGATGTTTCAATTCAGGCCCAGGTTCTTAATTTGCTAGATGACATTCAGCAGGAATTTGGTTTGGCTTACATTTTCATTGCACATGATTTATCCGTAGTTCGTCACATCTCAGATCGAGTTGCTGTTATGTACCTGGGCAAAATTATGGAAATCGCGTCCCAAGAAAATCTTTACCGGGCGCCACTGCACCCTTATACGCATGCTTTATTGTCTGCCGTTCCAATTGCTGATCCGGATTTAGAGCGTTCCCGAGAACGAATTCTGTTAACTGGCGACTTGCCAAGTCCAAGTAATCCACCTAGTGGCTGCGTATTTAGAACAAGATGCTTCAAGGCTCAGGCTCGTTGCGAAAATGAGATTCCACAATTGCGTGAGTTAAGCACTGGACATCAAGTTGCATGTCACTTTCCGATGGAAACCACAGGCACAACATTGGCTACTGGAGCAGACTTCGCAACCAAGTAGCACACTTGTTGAGCTAGTAACCTAAGTGTGATTTAAAGTATTCCACCGTAAGCAGCATTAAGTTCTCCGAGATTATTTCCTGTGGTGTCATGTGAGTAACACCAGATAACGGCAGAACAGTGTGCGCTTTTTTGTGAGTCAGTAAGGCGCCACTCAATGACAGCGAATGTGCTGCAACGACATTGTCATCTGCTAATCCGTGAATCAGCATAAGTGGTCGTTCAAGTTCACTTGCTTTTCCAATTAAAGAGTTCTCGGCATAAACCTCAGGGAATTTTTCTGGGTGCCCAAGATAGCGTTCGGTATACGCGGTGTCATACCAAAGCCATTCGGTCACCGGCGCACCAGCAACAGCTGCATGGAAAACATCTGGTCGCTCCAGCACCGCTAATGCCGACAAGTAGCCGCCAAAAGACCACCCAGTGATGCCTACTCTGGCAGCATCAACATCGCTCGGAAAGTGCGCTACGACATCTGCAATTGCATGAACTTGATCTTCCAGGACTGGCTTAACAAAATCTTGATAAATCGCATGATCCCAGGCCGGTCCACGCCCTGGTGTACCGCGATTGTCGGCAACGATAACTACAAATCCTTGATCAGCAAACCATTGATCTATCGCATAAGTTAACGCACCATTTTGAACGCAGGAGTGATGTGGTCCGCCGTAAGGCCGCATCATGACTGGAAGTTTTTTGCTACCGAGCACATGCCCCCTTGGGAACATTACTGCGGTATTAACTAAATTTGGCCCAGTCTTGAGCTGATGTACCTGTGGCTGGAAACTTGGTGTTTCGGCTAATGATTCAAAGTAATGTTCTGTTTTGGCGCCCCGGCGTAATTGGTACGTGCGACTATGCGTATCCAAGCGGGACTCAATCAAAATTTGAAGTTCGCCAGTTGTGCTGGTGGCGCCAGCAACTCCACCTTGGGCAAGTTCAGTTAGTGAGCCGTCGTAACCAACTCGAACCACGTCCCGACTTACTGCATCCGATGTTGCTACCACATCAATATAATCAGATGTCACATCAATTACAGACATCACTTGAAAGCCTGGTGGCGTAATTACTCTTCCAGCAACCTGCAGTTCTCGAGTATCCGTTTGGCGGTTATCGATAATCGAAACAATTTTGCCATCATGCCAACGGGGTTGACCAGGAATAACTTCCACAAATTCATGATCCGTTACCTCGTGCACAATTTTTAGCCCAGACTCAGACAGAGAATAGGTTACAAAATTCTGCTGCGCTCGATCGGCAACTGTTATTAATGCCTCACAATCTTTTTGCCAAGAAACACTGATTAGGTACTCGAAGGAATCGTTATCCCAGTTGATCGCTTCTTTTTTGCCAGCAATAGAAATTCTGGCTAGTCCAAGTACTGCATTTTTTGTGCCAGCCGCTGGATATCGAATCTCGTTTGGTTGTTTTTGTGGAGTTGCAGGATCGCTTATCCACCATTTTTGAACTTGTGAATCATCTGTTTGTTCAACAATCAATTCATCACTATTAGGTGACCACCAATAACCACTCATACGATCAAACTCTTCAGCAGCAATGAAGTCCGATAATCCCCACGAAATATTGTCTGCAGATTCATTTGTGAGATTCAGGACGTTACTGCCATCAAAGTTGCAAATCAAAAGATCTCTACCGTTAGACCAGGCAATAGTGCTGCCATCTGGAGACAACTTCGGATCAATCACGGGCTCGGCAACTTCAAGCTCAACAAAATCCGCAGTGTCAACTTGCCCTGCAAATAATTTTCCAGAAAGGGCAAAAATTATTTTCTCACCATTGGTGTCGCTGGAGTAACCGGTGATTCCAGAAGTAGTTTCCCGCATACGTTCTCGGCGAGCCCGTTCCGCTTCGGGAATTTCGCCATCAACTGCTAGCAATACTCGAGGATCGGCAATTTTGGTTTCAATTCGGGCAGTAACGTCATAAGCCCACAGTGAGTTGACCGCATCCCGACCAGATTCGCTTCGCAGAAATAAAACGTGTTTTCCTGACCCACAAATCAGAAAACTCCTGGGCGCACCTAGTTGGAAGTTTCTAGTCGCGGCGCTTTGTCTTGGAAAGGTTTCATTCACCTCTTGATCCTGCCATGTCACAGCACTGGTTTCCAGCCGTAGCAAATGCGCGCTAGATCAGCCAGCGTTATGTGATTGCCTCGCTAAAGTTAAGTCATGGTTAAAAGTGTTAAGACTGCCCCGCGCCTGCTGCTAGTTCATGCGCACCCAGATGATGAAACTATTGGCAGCGGGGCGACTATGGCTAAATACGTTGCACAAGGAGCGCAGGTAACTTTAGTTACTTGCACTCTGGGCGAAGAAGGCGAAATTTTAGTCTCAGACCTGGCACATTTAGCATCAGATAAAACCGATGGCCTTGGTTCACATCGGTTCATCGAATTAGGTAACGCTATGGCTGAACTTTCGGTTTCCGATTGGCGATTGCTTGGGGGTGCGGGAAAATACCGAGACAGTGGAATGATCGGTACGCCGCCGAATGAACGACTAGATAATTTTTGGCGATCAGATTTGTTAGCAGCCGCTAAACATTTAGTTGAGATTATTCGCGAAGTAAAACCACAGGTACTGGTTACTTACGATGACTTTGGCGGCTATGGCCACCCAGACCATATCCAAGCCCATCGCGTCGCGCATTACGCCCGAGAGTTAGCTGCGGCGAAAAGTTTTGCGCCTGAACTTGGCGAACCTTGGTTAATTGAAAAAGTATATTGGACCGCATTTCCAGTCAGTGTTATGCGAGCTGGTATCGAAATGCTACGAGCAGCTGGAGACCAGACCGAATTCGCGTCACAGGATCCAGACGAGATTCCGTTTGCTTGCCCCGATGAACTTGTTACCACAGCAATTGTTGGCAGCGATTTTGCAGACCAGAAGATGAAGGCCCTGCGAGCCCATGCTACCCAGATAAGTACCGAAGATGGTTTCTTTGCACTTTCAAATAATTTAGGTTCGCAAGTTATGGGAACTGAGTATTACCGACTTGTCGCGGGAATTCCAGCGGGTCCCTTTGATGAGCTTGGTCGAGAAACTGACTTATTTAGTGGCATCGCAGATCTTGCTGGGAGCTCTAATGTCTAAGTTTCGCGTCGTTGCGGGAAGTGCATTAGCGAGTTTTGGAATCAGTTCGGTATCTGGATTTGCGCATGCAAACCGAGTAGTAATTGCTGGAACGAAGATCCCGTACGGGCTGCCATTGGCATTGCTCCTTTGTATCGTGAGCGTACTTTGGCTTAATCGGTTGTTTGGGACTCGATTAGCTGGATTAGTTTTTCTCGTAATTTGGGTCATCACAACACTGCAGTTTGCAATTGAATCACCCAACGGTGATTTAGTGCTGGCTGCTACCTGGTACTCATCTACCTATGTAATAGCGGGAGCTATTCTGGTTTCGGCTGCAGCAGTCTTGCCCCCCATGCGAGCGCGGGATGCTTCAAACACCCAATTTCAAGACAGCTAGCCAGGCCACCAAGATTCTTAATATTTGCGCAAAAGCGAGCAGTGCCAATGCCTGATGCGACAAAAATCTATGACAACAGGTAGATTTGTATTACTGGTGGCGTTACGGCCAGCAACATGAATTTATGGAGGTCTAAATGACTTATGTGATCGCGCTGCCTTGTGTTGACGTTAAAGACAAGGCTTGTATCGAGGAGTGCCCAGTAGATTGCATCTACGAAGGCGATCGCATGATGTACATCCAGGCCGACGAATGTGTTGACTGTGGAGCCTGCGAACCAGTTTGCCCAACTGAGGCTATTTACTACGAAGATGATGTGCCGCAGAAATGGGACGAATTCAAGGTAGTCAATACTGTATTTTTTGAAACGCTTGGTTCACCTGGTGGTGCATCCAAAACTGGTAAAACCAGTAACGATCCAGAATCTATAAAGTCCCTGCCACCGCAGGTGAGTTAACTGATTGCACCACTTGCAAATGGGTTGCCAGATTTCCCGTGGGATCGAATCGCAGCCGCAGGTGACCTTGCAAGAAAACATCCGGATGGCATAGTTGACTTGTCAATCGGCACCCCGGTAGATGACACTCCAAAGGTAATTACCGCGGCGCTTGCGGCGGCTACAAGTGCGCCTGGTTACCCAACTGCAGCTGGCTTACTTGAACTTCGTCAAGCGTGGACTAGCTGGGCACATCGAATTTTGAATGCGGAGTTAAATACTGATCAAGTAGCTCCATCGATTGGGTCAAAGGAAATTGTTGCTTGGCTGCCAATAATTTTTGGTCTAACAGCTCAGAGTGTCGTAGCGATCCCTGAGTTGGCGTATCCAACTTATGCAGTGGGTGCAATGATGGCCCACGCAGAATTTGTAACTTATAAGAATGCGTACGAAATTGCGGCGGACACAGATTTAATCTGGGTTAATTCGCCAAGCAATCCAACTGGCGAAGTTTTGGGTGTTGCAGAATTAAGAGCGATTATTGCCCGTGGTCGAGAAATTGGTGCCCCAGTAGTCAGTGATGAGTGCTACATCGAACTGGGTTGGGAAGCGCAGCCAATTTCGATATTGGACCCTCGAGTATGTGATGGCGATTATTCTGGAATTTTGGCAGTGCATTCACTTTCTAAGCGCTCAAATCTTGCAGGCTACCGTTCCGGATCAGTACTCGGAGACTCGAAATTAATAGCCGACATCGTCTCGCTCCGTAAACATTCTGGAATGTTAGTCCCAACGCCAATTCAAATGGCGACGATTGCAGCATTAGGAGATGACTCGCACGTCCAGATCCAACGTGAACTTTATGCAAAGCGCCGTGAGATACTTCACAACGCTTTAGTGAACGCAGGGTTCACGGTAGAGCATTCGCAAGCTGGTTTGTACTTGTGGGCAACTAATGGCAAAACCTGCGCAGAAACCATAAATTGGCTGGCAGATCGTGGAATTTTGGCCGCTCCTGGAGATTTTTATGGGCCTTCTGGCACTGCTCATGTGCGCCTGGCCCTAACTGCTACAGATGAGCGGATAGCAAGTGCGGTCAGCCGCCTAGCGACTTAACCAAGCCACTTGGATTAGCAAAGGTAGACGGGCAAATAGTAAGTTTGTCTCATGTCCCCAGCCAAACTTGTCCACCCGAACGGCGAGCTACTTCTTGGCGAAGTCCCAGCAACTGTTGGCTCGCCGGGATACGACGTATCTTCATTGCTGAAGGAAACTGGTCACATCACGTTAGACCCGGGATTTATGAACACTGCCTCATGTCAATCCGCGATTACTTACATTGATGGTGACAACGGAATCTTGCGTTACCGCGGGTACCCAATTGAACAACTTGCGGCAAAAAGTACTTTTATTGAAACTTCTTACCTGCTGATTTACGGACATCTTCCAAATCCTGCGGAGTTGAATAAATTTACGCAAGACATCACCATGCACACTATGGTGCACGAGGACCTTCGTCGATTCTTTGATGGCTTCCCGCGTGATGCGCACCCCATGCCAGTTCTTAGTAGCGCAGTGAGCGCACTTTCCACTTTTTACCAAGATTCACTTGATCCCTTTGATGAGCGTCAAGTTGAAATTTCCACAATTCGACTTATGGCAAAAATTCCAACTCTGGCTGCATACGCCTACAAGAAAACTATTGGCCAACCTTCGCGTTATCCAGATAATTCCCTTGATTATGTTTCTAATTTCTTGAATATGACTTTTGGGGTTCCAGCGGAACCTTATGAGGTCAATCCGGCAATTGTTAAAGCTCTAGATATGTTATTTATTCTGCATGCCGATCACGAACAGAACTGTTCGACTTCAACGGTTCGCATGGTTGGATCGTCGCACGCTAACTTATTCGCATCCGTGTCAGCTGGTATCAATGCGCTGTTTGGTCCACTGCATGGTGGCGCAAACCAAGCAGTTCTAGAAATGCTGGAAGGAATCCAAAGTTCCGGCGACACAGTTCAACAATTCATCACTCGCGTTAAAAACCGAGAAGATGGTGTGAAACTAATGGGCTTCGGTCACCGGGTATACAAGAGTTATGATCCGCGCGCAGCGATTGTTCGTGAGCATGCGCATGACATTTTGGCCATGTTAGGTGTTAAGGATCCGCTATTTGATATCGCCAGAGAACTCGAGGAAGCAGCATTGAGTGATGAGTTCTTTATTGAGCGCAAGCTTTACCCAAATGTTGATTTCTACACTGGCTTGATTTACCGCGCGATAGGTTTCCCAACTCGCATGTTTACAGTGCTATTTGCAATCGGTCGCGTTCCAGGCTGGATTGCGCAATGGCAAGAAATGATCACTGATCCAGAAACAAAAATTGGTCGTCCTCGTCAGGTTTACATTGGGGAAGATGCTCGCGATTACACCCAAATTGGCAAGCGCTAGTTAGTTTTTTAAAACCCGTTGCGCTAACCAATTGCTGCGACGAATACAGCCATAACTGCCAGTCCAAGCGCCATAGCGAATGGAAAAATATATTTTCGTGGCAATGGAATCAGAAAGATTATCGAAGCTAAAACAATTAGCCAAGCTGATTGTTCGGCAGTATTTAATGCCAGAACTAAGCCACCGCCACCAAAGGAAATCGCGCACCCAAACCTTGACCTTTTTATACCGAGTTTTTGCGGCAGCCCGTAGATACCGCTGGCACGATCGTCTTCTAAGTCCTTGAAAACATTTGCTAAGTGCACTCCCACGCCAAATAGAGCGCCAATTGAAACCATCCAGAGTTCGCTCTGGCCGCCAGTAGCACCAAGAATTATCACAGGCAAGAGTCCGAAGGAAAATGCGAAAGGCAAGAACGATATCGTGGTGGACTTTAACTTAAAGTTGTATGCCACTGCACTAGCCACAGCAAGTAGATGCGCAAATCCGAATTTTCCTGCCAAGGGACCAAAGTAAGTTAAGGCTAATAACGTAGCAATAGCCAGGTAGGTAGCGCGCGCGAGAATATTTAGTGTTACGAGCCCAGATACCAGTGGTTTATTTTGTCGGTTGTGCACTAAGTCATCCGAGTAATCTCGATAATCATTTGTCCAACCAACAACTAATTGCCCAGTAAATACAGTCGCAGCGATCCCAAAAGCAGTCGTTATGTCACTTATCCGCCAAGATAAAACATAAGAAATTACGGTAACCGTTAAAGTCGGCACAAAGTGACTCGCGCTCAATAAACTTACAGCGCGTCTTATCGCGAAAGGGTACTGGAATGGACTCACAATACAAGAAATTATCAGTTCCTTTAGGATATGAATAGGCCATAGGGGCCTGGTAAGGCACCTGAAATGTGGTTGAAAAATGAACGAAAAAGAACTATTACAACTGTGGAATGAAAAAAGATCACAGATCATCTCTGCCCAAATGGCACCATCCCTGGTACTCATTGGAATCTTGGTAATTGCTGGGTTTGGTCAATTTGATGGCGCAACCGATGCTGTGAAATATTTAGCTATAGCAGTAGCTGCAGCAACAGGAATCTTGGCAGTTATTTCACAATATGCAGCAATCCGTGAAGCATCCGCTTTAGTTGCAGACATAGCTAAATTGTCAGGTAAAGGTGCTTTGGCAACAAAAGTTGGAGAATCCGGTAAGTTCCTTTCATTGACCGCAGTTGTCATCGTTGCACTAAGTGCCACAATCTTTGCTCTTGTCGTAACTGCTGTTCTGGGCTAATTATGGCTTTGACAGTTGTGCTAGTAAGTGGCTTTATCATTTTGGTTGGAATTCTGATTTATCAATTTGAAAAACCAATTAAGAAGGGTAAAGATCTTTCTGGCAGAGGCGGAGATTTCGAAAGCTGAGAATCTGCTAGCAAGTCCAATGCAATTTACCTGGCGCGCTGCACTTTACTTTTGAGGCTAATTTGCCAATCTAGTTTTTGTGCAGCGCGTCATTTAGTCCGCCCCACGAACCTTCCCGAGAAACTGCTTCTAGCGCACCTGAAACTGAGTTACGGCGAAACAGTAAGCCGTTAACACCGGATAATTCTTTTGCTTTAACTATTTCGCCATCAGGCAAAGTTATTTTTGAGCCACCAGTTATGTAGCAACCAGCCTCGACGACGCACGCGTCACCAAGTGAAATACCGACACCAGCATTGGCCCCAACTAAACAGTTTTCACCGATTGTGATCACTTCCTTGCCACCACCAGAAAGCGTTCCCATGATGCTTGCGCCGCCGCCAATATCTGAACCATTGCCGACAATCACGCCCGCAGAAATTCGACCTTCGACCATGCTGGCACCCAGAGTTCCAGCATTGAAGTTAACAAAACCCTCGTGCATCACAGTTGTGCCAACCGCAAGGTGTGCGCCAAGTCGAACTCGATCTGCATCTGCAATGCGAACGCCACTTGGAACAACGTAGTCCAACATGCGAGGAAATTTATCCAGACTATAAATCTGAAGCTGGGTACCTTTTGCTCGGGCGCTTATTGAAACCTCAGTAACTTTTTCAACTGCAACAGGACCTAGTGACGTCCAAGCAACATTAGTAAGTAATCCAAAGAGTCCATCAAGATTGACGGTTCGCGGCGCAACAAGTCGATGAGATAGCAAGTGCAATCTCAAGTAAGCATCCGCTGCGTTAGTTGGCGCAGCGTCCAGTTGTGAAGTAGTAGTCACAACCTCGACTCGCACCCCGCGCAATGTGTCAGTATCTATACCGCGTTCTAAACCAGCAACATGCGCCGCTTTTTCGCCCAGAACTGGTTGGGGGTACCAGGCATCCAGCATGGTGTCACCGAAGTAAGTGGCTAATCCGGTTGCCGTTGCAACTCGACTCTGGGTCATTTCATTCCTTAAATATTTACTTCTACTCAAAGGTCTTAAGTAGTGAAAAAAGCATTACAGGACTAGCGTAGACGTGTGGACATAACAGCCCTAAACCCGCACGCCGACATAGTTGTCGTAACTACTGATTTGGTAAATATAGCGAGTGTCTCAGGGGACGAAAACTTAATTGCCTCCAGTATTTTCGCCGCATTAAGTGATTGTGGCTGGCTTGAAGTTCACCGATTCCAGAACTCTGTAATTGCCAAAACTAATTTGAACAAGGCATCGCGAGTTATTGTTGCGGGACATATTGACACTGTTCCAGTTGCCGATAATGCAAAAGCCAAATTAATTGCCGCGGGAGAGCCGCTGCCAAGTGATGGCTCAATCTTGAATGAAGACGTTTTGTTCGGACTGGGCTCATGTGACATGAAGGGTGGGGTAGCGGTTGCCTTGCGCGCTGCCGCCAGCATTCAAGATCCACAGTTTGATGTGACTTACATTTTTTACGAATGCGAAGAAATTGAAAGCGCAAGGAATGGTTTAACACTTATCGCGGCAGCTCACCCAGAGTGGCTAGCCGCAGATATTGCGGTCTTACTGGAACCATCTAACGCAAACATTGAAGCCGGTTGTCAAGGAACATTGCGAGCCAGAATATCGACCACGGGCACGCGCGCCCATAGCGCACGAGCTTGGCTTGGCGAAAATGCGATTCATAATCTTGGTGGCATTTTGGAGACACTAAACAAATATGTGCCAGCTCGCGTAATTATTGACGGCTTGGAATATCGAGAAGGCTTAAACGCCGTTTCAGTTTCAGGTGGTATCGCTGGAAACATAATCCCTGACTCAGCTGTAGTCGAAGTAAATTATCGTTACGCCCCGAGCACCAGCGCTGAGCAAGCACAGGATCATGTGCGAAAAGTTTTTGATGGGTACTTGGTCGAGTTCACAGATAACGCACCAGGCGCGATGCCAGGTTTAGAGCGAGCAGCTTTGGCTGATTTAGTATCGCGGGTAAATGGCCAAGTCGCGCCAAAGTTTGGCTGGACAGATGTCGCGAGATTTTCTGCGATGGGCGTTCCTGCAGTGAATTTAGGACCGGGGGATCCTGGCCTAGCTCACTCCCGAAATGAGTTTGTGCCGGTGTCCCAATTGCGCAAATGTGAAGAAACTGTATTTGGATGGCTACGGGGCTAATGGAACATATTGAATTAACAGTTGCAGTTAATGCCCCAGCACAAAAAGTCTGGGATGCAATAACAAATTGGGAAGCCCAAAACCAGTGGATGCTCGGAACTAAAGTTTGGCCAGTTGATGGTGATGGCACAGGGGTTGGCGGCAAGATCGAGGCGTTCACTGGAATCTGGCGAATTGGGTTCCTGGACACCATGGAAATTACAATTTGGGAGGCGCCAACGCGATGCGATGTCCTTCACACCGGTCGAGTTGTCCGTGGAACTGGGACATTTGAAGTCATTTCAGTTTCTCCAACATCAAGTAATTTTGTGTGGAGCGAGGACTTAGATCTCCCACTTGGGATTTTAGGTAAAGTCGGATTTACCCTATTGCGACCAGGATTTGTTTTTGGAGTTCGCAAATCGCTGGAAAAATTTGCTCGGTTAGTTGAGCAAGGCGCACTTTAACTCGAATCTGAGACCCGCTGGCTTTTACTTGGGAAATTTCCTAATAACTGCAAGGACTTAACCCCTTTAGGTGGATTTCGTTAGCGCCCGATTTTCAGGGATAATAGAGGTATTAGTGATTAATTCCCCTAGTTTTTTCTGGAAGGTGACCCAAATGGCAGCTATGAAGCCACGTACTGGCGATGGCCCAATGGAATGCCCTAAAGAAGGTCGTGGATACGTGCTTCGGGTTCCACTTGAAGGTGGCGGACGGTTAGTTGTTGAACTAAACGCGCAGGAAGTTAAAGACTTGGGCGCGGTATTGAAAGATACCGTCGCAGCAATGCCTAAAAAATAGGCGAAGCCGATTTTTTAGGCACAATAAGTGCCGAACTAGATAAAAATAGGCGAAGCCGATTTTTTAGGCAATACAAACTTCTAGCACTCTTCTAATGAACTAGTTAAGCTTTCACCGCAACCAAAAGTCCCCCAGCAACGGGTAACAGCGATCCAACAAAATCCTCGCCAGTGGCTAACGCCTCAATAGCTTCGCGCATTGACATAGTGTCTGGATCACGCTGAGCTGGGTCTGCAAGTTTGTCATTCCAAAGTGCGCGATCAATAATTAGCACCCCACCAGTTCGCAGCAAAATCAAGGCTCGAGAAATGTTTGCGCTCAATTCCAAAGGCTTACCTGCAATCAAAACTATGTCATAAGCCGATTCAGTCAGGCGATCTAAAACTTCATTAGCTCGACCATTAATAAGGCGCACCCGATTCGGAGCTATTCCTGCCTGGGAGATCGCATCCTTGGCAATTAACTGATGTTCAGCTTCGATATCAACGCTAGTTAATACTCCATCTGGATGCATTCCATCAAGTAACCACAGCGCCGAAACTCCAGCACCAGTTCCAATTTCAACCACATTCTTTGCAGTAATTGCTGCGGCTAAAGTTCGCACAATTGCACCAGCACCAGGGCCCATAGCTACACAGCCGATTTCTGCGGCTTTTGCTCGCGCATGAGCGCGAATTTCATCCTCACCCGCCCACTTTTCGGCATAATCACTGGAGGCTCGGTGAATTGCCAAAACGCGCGGATCGGTTGGTGCCATTACGCAAGCGTACGGGTCAGATAAGCCTTTGGTGAAGTTTGGCTACCAAGTCGGCAGACCCTTAAACGATGCGCGAGAATGAAGTAAGGAAAAATTTCTCGAAATTAGGCAGGATACGTAGGTCATGACCAAAACTCCAGATGAACCCCAAGATCTCGCAGCACCTGCGCAAACGCTTGCTTCCGAAACCACACTTACAGAGCCTCTAGTTCTGGAGCCCGTCCCAATTCCAGTACCGACTTACGTATTCACTCCCAACAATTCAGACAGCGCAAATTCTGGCGCGAGCGCCTCACCTGCAGTAAGGAAAGCAATCATCGCGGGTGTCCTCAGTGGCTTATTTGCCGGCGCACTTGGATTCTCTTCTGCAACGCTTGTTGGCAACACACCAGCACCTTCAATTTCTTTACCAGCAGCAAGTGGTGAATTATCTTCGCGCGCTGATGATTCGATCGCCGGTATCGCGCAAGCTGTTTTGCCCGTTGTGGTATCTATAGAAGTTTCTTCGGGCCAAAGAGCAGGAACAGGTTCTGGTTTCGTAATTCGCAGCACCGCTCTCGAATCATTTATTTTGACGAACAATCACGTGGTATCAGGTGCTGGCGACGCGCCCGACATCACTGTTACGTTCCAAGACCAGTCCCGAGTTAGCGCTGAAATTGTTGGCACTGATGCTTCATATGATTTAGCGGTACTTCGAGTTGACCGCGGGAATTTGCCAGTTGCTGCTTTAGGCAATTCCGATAACGTCGTTGTTGGCGACGCCACGATTGCAATTGGATCCCCGTTAGGTCTTAGTGGCACAGTTACCAGTGGCATCGTTTCAGCGATTAATCGGCCCGTTACTGCAGGGGATGCGGGCGATATTTCTTTCATTAGCGCAATTCAAACAGATGCCGCAATTAACCCGGGCAATTCTGGTGGACCACTTGTTAATTCACGCGGCGAAGTTATTGGAATTAACTCTGCGATTGCGACCACAGGGAGCAGTGTTAGCGGCCAAAGCGGCAGCATTGGTTTAGGTTTTTCAATTCCAATAAATCAAGCTAAACGTGTGGCCACAGATTTAATTACAACTGGAAAATCCAGCTATCCAGTAATTGGTGTCCAACTTGATACGACTTATGCAGGTGTAGGCGCAAAAATTGAATCTATAATTCCTGATAGCCCAGCGTCAATCACAGCGTTAAAAGCAGGAGACGTAATCACCCAAATTGACGGTGTGATAATTGGCAGCGCAACAGAACTTGTAGTTCGAATTAGAGCTAAGAGTCCTGGGGATTTGGTGACACTCACACTCTTGGATGAAACCGAAATCGAGATTATTTTAGGCTCAGACCAAAGCTAAGTGACTTAGGAAAAGGAGCAACCTCGCGGCATGAATATTGGGTGGACAGAATTTTTAGTAATCGCAATCATTGGCTTAGTGGTCTTTGGACCAGAGCGGTTGCCAGAAATGAGCGCCCAACTTGCGCGCTTTGTTAAATCGATGCGGGCGAAAGCAAGTTCGGCAACTGCCGAGTTAACCAGCTCAGTTGATACCAAAATGGTCGCTGATTTGGCTAGTGACTTGCGCGGGATCACGCCCAGAGGAATGACTCGAAATGCCATGTCTGCGGGTTTTGGCAAACCGCAATCAGGAGCAATGAAAGATCAAAGGCCAAGTGGCTCGACAGTAAATCCAGTTTTTGATCCAGACGCTACTTAGCAATTTTTTTGAATCTACCTGCGCGCTGACGCGCAGATTACTTATTGCGATCCGGCGTTATCCCTAGGTTCATTCCGACTAAACCGCGTGGCCGCGTGCCAAGTTTTTGCGCCATCTCAATAAGTGCTTTTGACGCTGGTGCATCCGGATGCGAAAGCACATATGGCATTCCTGCGTCCCCGCCTTCGCGAAGACCCGGATCAAAAGGAATCCGACCAAGTAGTGGTACTTCTTGGCCAACATTTGCAGTCAAAACTTCAGCCACCATTTTTCCGCCACCGCTACCAAACATGTCGATTGGTTCGCCGCAATGTGGACAAGCAAATGCCGACATGTTTTCAATCACGCCGCTGACGCGTTGATTCACTTGCGGTGCCAACATTCCGGCGCGGATAGCAACATCAGCAGCGGCAGGCTGCGGAGTAGTGACAATTATTAATTCACTTTGTGGCAATAAGTGCGCAGAGCTAATTGCAATGTCTCCAGTGCCAGGAGGCAAGTCCAGCAACAAGATGTCTAGGTCGCCCCACCAAACCTCACTTAAGAATGATTCCAGGTACCGATGCAGCATGGGTCCGCGCATGGCGACTGGTTCGTGGCGGCCTTTTGGCTTGAGTGGCAGCATCGACATAACGCGCACACCATGACCCTGCGGTGGCATGATCATGTTTTCCACTTTTAGCGGAGCCTCCGTGATTCCCATCATGTCCGGAATCGAGTGACCATAAATGTCAGCATCAACTATGCCAACAACCAAGCCCTCAAGTGCCATTGCCGCAGCCAGGTTGGTAGTAACGGAAGATTTGCCGACTCCACCTTTACCGGAAGCAATTGCGTAGATTCGGGTAAGTGAACCGGGCTGATTAAAGCGAATCTCTTTAGTGGGGCCTTGAAGTTTCTCGCGAAGTGCTGTTCGTTGTTCTGGACTCATGACATCAAGTTCTACTTCGACTTTAGTTACATCGCGAACTTTTGAAACAGCGTCCTTGACGCTATTAACAATTGTGTCTTGCATTGGACAAGCGGAAATTGTTAAATAAACACCAACAGTTACCGTGCCACCAGCAATGGCAACATCCTTAACCATTCCAATGTCAGTTATTGGGCGACGGATTTCGGGATCAATTACGGTAGCTAGCGCGGCTTGCACGGCTTCTTGGTTTACGCTCATGAACTTTTGGATTCACCCTTGGTTTCGGTTTGTTGGATCTCTTTAAATTCTTCCAGTAAGTCACGGATCTCGCCACGCAGGTAGTCACGCGTAACTACCTCGCCAAGCGCTAAGCGAAGCGAAGCAATTTCCCGAGTCAAGAAATCAGAGTCAGCTAGAAGACGTACCGTTTGATCCCGATCTTCCTGAAACCGAACTCGGTCACGATCTGCCTGTCGATTTTGCGCCAACAAAATCAGAGGCGCTGCGTAAGAAGCTTGTAGCGAAAGTACCAAAGTCAAGAATAGAAATGGGAATGCGTCAACACGTAAATTACTTGGCGCAAAGATATTCCACAGCAACCAGCTAAAGACAACACAGGTCATGTATCCCAAGAATCGCCAAGATCCCAAAAAGCGGGCAACCCGCTCACTTACCAGACCAGCAGTATCAGAATCGAGTGTCGGACGAAGCGAACGTCCTCGTACTAATGGCTGATCCAAACGTGGCCCACGTCTTTCGGTTCCTTCGTTGCGTGCCATGATCAGCCCTCCTCATCTATCTCGTTTTCTCGCCAATTTTCTGGCAACATGTGGTCGATGACGTCGTCAATTGTGACGGCGCCTAACAATTGATCATTCTCGTCTACAACTGGCAATGCCACCAAGTTGTACGTTGCAAAATATCGCGCTACTTGGCCAAGGGGCGCCCCTGGTCCAATAGGGGTAAGGGAAGTATCCAAAACTCCAGAAACCAGTACAGACGGTGGCTCGCGCAGCAATCTCTGCACGTGCGCAACGCCAACGTATTTCCCAGTTGGTGTTTCTAGCGGCGCCCGCGTGACATAAACCTGCGAAGCCAAGGCCGGGGAAAGTTGTGGTTGGCGAACTCGCGCTAAAGCCTCGGCAATTGTGGCATCAGAAGAAACCACAATAGGTTCAGTGGTCATCATGCCGCCTGCGCTGAAATCGTCATAAGTTAGCAGTCGACGCAAGTCATCTGCTTCATCTTGTTCCATCGCGCCCAAGTATTGCTCGGCTTGTTCCGGCGGCAATTCCGATAGTAAATCTGCAGCGTCATCTGGATCCATTTCTTCCAAAACATCGCGCGCCCGCTCTAAACCAAGTTCTGACATTATTTCAACGCGATCATCCTGTGGAAGTTCTTCAAATACATCCGCAAGTTTTGCTACATCAAGACCGCTAATAAGTTCCAGGCGACGTTTTTGTGGCAGCTCTTGAAGTAGATTCGCAAGGTCAGCTGGACGCATCGTTTCAATGGAAGCGAGTAATGCATCAACTGGTTGTTGTGGAGACTGGGAAAACAAATCTAAAACTTCATTCCAAGGAACCGTTAACGTCGTTCCTCGTCGACCAAACCCAGCGCCAGCTTTTCGAACAAACAACCGACTTACATTCCATTCCGAATTGCGTTCTTGTGACATCCCGACATCATGAATGGTTACTTGCTCACCAGTTTCAATTAGTGTCACGCGACTATCCAGTAGTTGTGCAACAACTAAAATTTCTTCTGTGCGACCCTCAAAGCGGCGCAGGTTAACGACACCACTTGTTACAACAGAGCCAGGTTCGATGGAAGTAATACGCGCCATAGGTACAAAAATGCGGCGCCGCGGCGCTACTTCAACAACGAATCCTGTGACAGTAGGTGCTCGGCCAGATGAGCGAGGCGTTACAACGACATCACGAATTTTGCCTACTTGATCTCCCAAGGAGTCAAATACGCCAGTACCAGCCAAGCGGGCTAGGTATACGCGGGTTTGTGTTGTGCTCACCCTTTGAGGTTACTCGTTACAGGCTGCATCTAAAGAATCGCAATTGAGTCAAGGTCCTTGATTTACTTGTGATTTGACGAGATATTCATTTAAGGTCAAGTGCGACGACATTTTTGATTAAGCAATTCAGCATCATTTAACAGCAAAGGAATTTCCATGAACCAAACCATGAGATTTGAAGGCAAGACTGCGATCGTAACCGGTGGCGCGGGTGGAATCGGAACCGCAATTTGTCAACGCCTTGCTGGTGAAGGTGCTTTTGTGGTGGTGACCGATACAAATTCGCAGAATGCCGAAAAAGTTGCAGCGGATATAAATTCAAGTGGTGGCTCAGCTGTTACAATGCCTGCTGACATTTCGAACGAAAATGAGTGCACATCTTTAATTGAAAAAGTTTTTACATTACGCGGTCAAATTGATGTGCTGGTAAACAATGCTGGAATTATGCGCCGTGGAAATATTTTAGATATTTCGGTTCAGGACTGGAATGATTTATTTGCCGTAAATATCAATTCAATGTTTCATTTATGCCGAGCTGCGCTGCCGCACATGATTGCTGGCGGCGGCGGCGCGATCGTAAATACCGCATCGCAATGGGGATTGTATCCAGCGCCAAATTGCATTGGCTATAACGTCACGAAAGCAGCCGTCGCATCTTTCTCACAAAATCTTGCCCGCGACTACGCGCCTCACAATGTTCGTGTGAATGCGGTATGCCCCGGAGAAATTCACACCCCAATGTTGGAAGCTGGCGCAAAAAGATCTGGCCGCACGATTGCAGACCTAGATGCATTAGTTCCATTTGGTCGTGTGGGACGCCCAGATGAAGTTGCGGCGTTAGTCGCATTCTTAGCATCAGAAGAAGCAGCGTTCATGTGTGGCTCCCTAGTTGAAATTACTGGCGCACAACCCGTTGCCTAATTCTTAAAGTAACCTGTTGTTATGCGCGGTCAACCAGGTACATTTCTAGCTGGACTTGCGCGCCGGCTTACTAAAATCAAAATAACTGGACTGGAAAATCTGGCAATTTTAGATCAGCCTGGCCCAGCAATGATTGTTGTTAACCACACCACGGTTGTTGACGTTGTAGTAGTGGTTGGAACTTTACATAAGTACGGCTTCACAGTTGATGGTTCATGTGAAAAACTTAAAAAGAGGTCGTGCAACCATCGTCGCCATATTCGCCCAATTGGAACTTCGGACATGTGGAACTTCCCACTGGCCAAGCAAATTGTTACTGGCAGTGGCATCATTCCAACTAATCAATTTAATGGCAGCAGTGCATATCGTGCGGCGCTAACCGCACTGCGAAACCGAGAATGTATTTTGATTTACCCCGAGGGTGATGTGCAAATAAATGCGCAAGCTTCACCGCGCCCGTGGCGACGTGGCACAACCGCTCTGGCAAAATCAGTGGCGATGCCGATAGTGCCCATTGCGCATCATGACAGTAGAAAGCTGGGCACTGGAAGCGTTTTGCGCAGTATTTTGCAGGCCTTATCTAGAGTGTTTAAGCGCCCAACCATTCACTTAATGATTGGTACCCCAATTTTTGCAAGTGAAATTGCCAACTTTAATGTGTCCCAGGCAAATGATTATTTAGAAGAAAAGTTCCTTACGCTCTGGAAAAAAGTTAGCGCATTAACTTAAGAATCTTTTTGACTACTGCGCGTTCGATTGCGTTGCCGGGGAGCACGGTCCTTTGGGGCAGATTTCTCGCCAGTACTTTGTGCACTGGAATTTGTAGAATTCGAGCTTGCAGAAGTTTTTCTTGGCGCACTAGAAGACTTATTGTTTCCCTGTGATCCACCGGAGCCAGTTCGCCCGGAACTTGGCCGACTGGATCCAGAGCGATTCGCTTGTGGCTTGCTGGAATTTCCGCGACGCCCGGCGTTTGCGCCAGTCTCGCCCAAGTCTTCAAGTTTTTCGCTGGCCAAACCTTCCCGCGTGCGAGCGGAACCAGGCAACACTCCGGTAGTTCCAGCTGGAATTCCCAGGCCAACATAAACATGCTCACTTGATGAGTAAGTCTCAATTGGATCGTGGAATGCCAAACCAAGAATGCGATTAATCATTTGCCAACGATTGATGTCTTGCCAATCAACAAGTGTGATCGCCACACCAGATGCGCCAGCGCGACCGGTTCGACCAACTCGGTGCAAATATGTTTTTTCATCATCTGGGCATTCGTAGTTAATAACGTGAGTTACATCTGCAACGTCAATACCGCGAGCAGCAACATCAGTTGCTACCAAGACATCTACTTTGCCACTACGAAATGCGCGCAGTGCTTGTTCGCGAGCGCCTTGCCCTAAATCTCCGTGTACCGCAGCCGAGGCAAACCCGCGATTTGCTAAATCTTCGGCAAGATTGCCAGCAACTCTTTTTGTGCGGCAAAAAATCATAGTTAGCCCACGGCCTTGCGCCTGAAGTACGCGCGCAACAAGTTCTGGCTTATCCATTTGGTGGCAGCGCCAAACGTGTTGTTCGATGGCGTCAACTATCGAAGAATCACTGGTTGGATCAGAGGCACGAATGTGAGTCGGCTGTGTCATGTAACGACGAGCCAGAGCAACAATCTGCCCAGGCATAGTTGCCGAGAACAACATAGTCTGGCGGCTAGCCGGAGTTTTGCTAACTAGAGTTTCAACATCGGGCAAGAAACCCATGTCGAGCATTTCATCTGCTTCATCTAAAACTAAAACTTTGATAGCGCTTAAATCCAAGTGGCCTTGTTTGATCATGTCAATCAAGCGACCAGGAGTTCCAGCAATTACTTCCACACCATTTTTTAGCGCTTCAACTTGTGGCTCGTAAGC